>JACCDV010405049.1_pt1 | contig 49445 bp, 47 predicted proteins | sample 7446131 | NCBI WGS metagenome assembly JACCDV01 (sample SAMN15323448, study PRJNA562643) | freshwater metagenome | isolation source: river surface water | place: USA:Blue River Watershed | collected 2017-08-17
TCGGGGGCGCCGGTGTTGAAGGTCAGGGTGGCGGGCAGGATCACGCCCACCGACACCTTGGTGCCATCGGCGCGGGTGAGGCTGTGGCTGACGCACTTGCCGTCAAAGTAAACATTGGCCTTGGTGGCGACGGAGACGCTGTCGATTTTTTCGGTGGTCATGGTGCAGGACGTTCAGGCGCGGCCAGGCCGCAAAAACAGGCAGGGGCCGCAACGGCCCCTGTGGGTGGGTCAAGCCCCGATTTTAGGGCAGGCCAGACGGGCTGGCGGACGGACTCAGCGCCAGTGCCGATGGCGACCGCCGCCCGGCCAGCCCCAGCCCATGTGGATGTTCGTGGTCACCGGCCAGGGGCGGTAGTACACCGGGGGTGGCCCGTACACCACGGGGGGCGAGGTGTAGACCACCGCCGGCGAAGTGTAGAGCACGGCAGGGCTGACCGAGGTGGTTGGTGGCGGCGCTGCCGGTGTGACCGCCGGCATGCCGGCCGGCGTGACCTGGATGGCGAGGGTGGGTCCCGGGTCCTGCGGCAGCTGCACGTTGTAGGTTTTGCCAGCGTATTCGTAAACCACCTGGTAGCCCACCAGCCGGTTTTCCATGACGGTCTGGGTGGTGCAGGTGGTCACGGGCTGGCTGTTGTTGCTGCTTTCTGCCTTGTCGCCCAGTACTGCACCCCCGATGACGCCCAGCATGGTGCCCAGGCTGCCGCCATCGCCGAGTGCCGAGCCGATGACGCCGCCGGCGATCGCCCCGACCATGGCACCGCCACCGCTGGTGGGGGCGTTGGGGGTGACGCTCTGGGTGCAGGTCTGGCGCGGCATGGCCACCTGCTGGTAGACGGCGGTGCGCGAGAGCACCTGGGCGATGTCCTGGGCATGCGCGAAACCACTCAGGGCGAGCAGGGCTGTGGTCATGGAAACGGCTTTCATGGGGCTCCTGTGCATCGTCGAATGCCCGCCGAGTGTAGCGAACCCCGTCCCCGTGCGGGCGTGGCTTCTGTAAGGATGCGTAACCCGGATGCCGCGGGGCTGGCGGCTTCAGGCCGGCCAGTGCTGAGGCTCAAAGCCCACCGTCACCGCCCCCGAGGGCCAGGCGATGACGGGGCGCTTGATCACGCTGGCCTGCTGGCGCATCAGGGCCAGGGCGCTGGCGGCATCCTGCACGGCGGCCTGGGCGGCGACATCGAGCTGCCGCCAGGTGGTGCCCTTGCGGTTGAGCACGCGCTCCCAGCCGCAGGTCTGCAGCCATTGCTGCAGCTGTGCCTCGGGCACGCCCTGCTTTTTGAAGTCGTGGAATGCATGCGCCACACCGTGTGCCTGGAGCCAGGCGCGGGCCCTCTTGACGCTGTCGCAGTTGGGAATGCCGTAGACGATCGCTTGTTTCATGGTGTTCGGGACGAGAGGGAATCCGGCGTTTGAGACAATGCCACCATGAAGACTTTACAAGACTGGCTGGACCACTGCGAGCGCCTGCACCCGGTCGCCATCGACATGGGGCTCGAGCGCGTGCGCGAGGTGGCCGGGCGTCTGTCCCTGCGTTTTGACTGCCCGGTCATCACGGTGGCCGGCACCAACGGCAAGGGCTCGACCTGTGCCATGCTCGAAGCCATCTTGCTGCAGGCGGGTTACCGCACCGGGGTCTACACCTCGCCGCACCTGGTCCATTTCGAGGAGCGCTGCCGGCTCTCGGGCACTTCGGCAGCGCCCGAAGCCCTGGCCGAAGCCTTTGCCGCCGTTGAGGCCGTCCGCGGCGAGGTCAGCCTGACCTATTTCGAATTCAGCACCCTGGCCATCCTGTGGCTCATGGGCCGGGCCGGGCTCGATGCGGTGATTCTGGAGGTCGGGCTGGGGGGGCGGCTGGACGCGGTCAACATCATCGACACCGACTGCGCCGTGATCACCAGCATCGACCTGGACCACATGGCCCTGCTGGGCAACGACCGCGAGTCCATTGGCCGGGAGAAAGCCGGCATCATGCGCCCGGCCCGCACGGTGGTGGTCAGCGACCCGATGCCGCCGCAGAGCGTGGTCGCGCACGCCCAAGCGCTGGGGGCCGACCTCTGGCGCTTCGGCCAGGACTTCAATTTTTCCGGCGACAAGCAGCAGTGGGCCTGGGCCGGGCGCGGGCGCCGCTACAGCGGCATGGCCTACCCGGCCCTGCGTGGCGCCAACCAGTTGGTCAACGCCTCGGGCGTGCTGGCGGCGCTGGAGTCGCTGCGTGCGCGCATTCCGGTGACCGCGCAGGCGGTGCGCAATGGCCTGGCGATGGTCGAGTTGCCCGGTCGTTTCCAGATCGTGCCCGGCGAACCGGTGCTGGTGCTGGATGTGGCGCACAACCCGCATTCGGTGGCCGCGCTGGCCGAGAACCTCGATGCCATGGGCTTCTACCCGAACACCCACGCCGTCTTCGGCGCCATGGCCGACAAGGACCTGCAGCCCATGCTGCAGCGGCTTGCTCCCCTGGTCGACCGCTGGTACTTCACCGATCTGCCTTTGCCCCGCGCGGCCAGCGCGCAGGACCTGCAGCAGGCCTGGCAGGCGCAGAACACCCGCAAGGACGTGTCCACCAGTGTCCACGCCGATCCCCAAAGCGCACTGCAGGCGGCCATTTCTGCAGCAGACCCCGCTGATAGAATCGTCGTCTTTGGCTCCTTTCACACGGTAGGCGGCGTCCTGCGTGACGGCATCCCCCGCCTGCACGCCAGACACCTGAACGCCTGACTCACTGCGACATGGCCTTATTCAAGTTCCGACTCCCTGGCAAGACAGCGGTCACTGCCGCCGATGGCCTGGCTGAAGCGCCCGGTCAAAGCGTGGAGGTGCTGCGACGCCGGGCACGGCATCGCCTGTTCGGTGCCGTGGTGCTGGTGTTCATGGCGGTGGTGGCCTTTCCGCTGCTGTTCGATTCCCAACCCAGGCCCGTGGCCATCGACACGCCCATCGTGATTCCTGATCGCCAGCGCACGGCCCCGCTGGTGCCGGAGCTGCCGGTGCCCTCTGCCCAGGCCCCGGCCAAACCGCTGCTGCCGGCCGCCACCTCGCCGGTGCAGGCCCAGGCCAGCCTGGAGCCGGGCAAGGAAGAAGTGGTGACCCCCTCGGTCAGGCTGGCCGAGGCACCGCAAGCCCAGGCGGTCCCGCCGGCAGCACCTGCCCCCAAGCCGGCGGCCTCTGCCAGGCCCGATGCGGCCCACGATGGCAAGGGCGATGCCCAGAAGGCCATGGCCCTGCTCGAAGGCAAGGAGGCGGCGGCCGACACCCCCAAGCTGGTGGTGCAGGTCGGTGCCTTCACCGATGCCGAGAAGGTGCGCGAGGTGCGTCGCAAGCTGGAACAGGCCGGTCTGAAGACCTACACACAGGTCATCGATGGCAAGGATGGCAAGCGCACCACGCGTGTCCGGGTTGGGCCTTTCGATTCACGCACAGAAGCCGACAATGCCGCCGCCCGCATCCGCAGGCTGGAGCTGCAGGCCAGCGTGATCTCGCTGTGACATGGGCCCCCTGACGCTGACCGATGGGGTGCTGGGCGGCGTCCTGCTCTTGTCACTGATCATCGGTGCCTGGCGGGGGCTGGTGGTCGAGCTGATGTCCCTGGCAGGCTGGGTGGCTTCCTTTGTGCTCGCCCAGTGGCTGGCCGGCGATGTGACCCAGTGGCTGCCAATCTGGCAGGATGCGGCGGTTCAGCTGCGTTACGCCCTGTCCTTTGCGCTGGTGTTTGTCGCCGGAATGTTTGCGGCCGCGCTGTTGTCCTGGCTGTTGCGCAAGGTGGTCGATACGGTCGGCCTGCGGCCAGCCGACAGGAGTCTGGGTGCCATATTCGGTTTGGTGCGGGGTGTGGTGGTGCTGCTGGTGCTGTCCGTGCTGGTGCACCTGACGGGCATGCGCATGCAGGACTGGTGGCAGGACTCGCGCGCAACCCCCATGCTGGAAGTGCTGCTGATGGGCATCAAGCCGATGCTGCCCCAGACCCTGCAGGATTTTTTGCCCTGAGGCAGTCTGCAGGCCCGCAGGCGCTCGCAATGAATGACGGAACGGATTGAACTATGTGCGGAATCGTGGGGGTGGCCAGTGCCACACCGGTCAACCAGCTGATCTATGACGCCTTGCTGCTGCTGCAGCACCGCGGCCAGGATGCGGCCGGCATTGTCACGCAGCTGGACCGCAAATTCTTCATGCACAAGGCCAAGGGCATGGTGCGCGATGTCTTTCGTACCCGCAACATGCGGGCGCTGCCGGGCAACTGTGGTCTGGGCCAGGTGCGTTACCCGACGGCGGGCAATGCCTTCAGCGAGGAAGAAGCCCAGCCTTTTTACGTCAATGCGCCTTTTGGTCTGGTGCTGGTGCACAACGGCAACCTGACCAACGCGCAGGCGCTCAAGAGCGAACTGTTCTCCATCGACCACCGCCACATCAACACCGAGAGCGACTCCGAAGTCCTGCTCAATGTGCTGGCGCATGAGCTGGAAAAGACCACGCGCGGCCTGCCGCTCAAGCCGGCCGATGTGTTTGCGGCAGTGCGCGGCGTGCACCAGCGCATCAGGGGCTCCTACGCTGTGATCGCCCTGATCGCAGGGCATGGCTTGCTGGCCTTCCGCGATCCGCACGGCATCCGCCCGCTGTGCATGGGCCGCAGCCCGGAGGGCACCGTGATGCTGGCCAGCGAGTCGGTCGCCCTGGAGGGCACCTTGCACAAGTTCGAGCGCGATGTGGCGCCGGGCGAGGCGGTGTTCGTCGACCTGCAGGGGCAGGTGTTCAGCGAGGCCTGTGCCCCGGTGTCCCGTCTGAACCCCTGCATTTTCGAGTATGTCTACCTGGCCCGGCCCGACTCCACCCTGGATGGCATATCTGTTTACCAGGCGCGGTTGAACCTGGGCGAGACGCTGGCCAAGCGGGTGATTTCCACCGTACCGCCCAACGAGATCGACGTGATCATCCCGATCCCTGAATCGAGCCGTCCGAGTGCCACGCAGCTGGCGCACCTGCTGGGCATCCCCTACCGAGAGGGGTTCGTGAAGAACCGCTATGTGGGCCGCACCTTCATCATGCCGGGGCAGGCGGTCCGCAAGAAGTCGGTGCGCCAGAAGCTCAACGTGATCGCCAGCGAATTCAAGGGCCGCAATGTCCTGCTGGTCGACGATTCGATCGTGCGTGGCACCACCAGCAAGGAAATCGTGCAGATGGCGCGCGATGCCGGTGCCCGCAAGGTCTACATGGCCAGCGCCGCGCCCCCGGTGCGCTACCCCAATGTGTACGGCATCGACATGCCCACCAAGGACGAACTGGTGGCGCACGGCCGCAGCATCGAAGAAGTGCGCGCGATCATCGGCTGCGACGCCCTGATCTACCAGGATGTGCAGGCCATGAAGTCGGCGGTGGCGAACGCGCGGATGGGGCAGGCCCGCGCACTCGATGGCTTTGACGCCTCCTGTTTCGACGGTGTCTATGTGACGGGCGACGTCTCCGCCGACGACATCGTGCGCCTCAATGAAACCCGCCTGAAGGTGGAAGAGGGCGATGACGACAATTCGCGCCTGGCCCTGCCCAACGCATCGGAGTGAGAGATGACAGCGAAGAAACTGCCCGAAGGACTGCATATTGACACCCTGGCCGTGCGTGCAGCGGTCGACAAGAGCCAGTACGGCGAGAACTCGGAGGCGCTGTTCCTGACCTCCAGCTTCACCCAGCCCGACAGCGAAACGGCCGCGCGCCGCTTCTCCGGTCTGGAAGACGGCTACATCTATTCGCGCTTTACCAACCCGACCAATGCCAGCATGGAGCTGCGCCTGGCTGCGCTCGAAGGCGCCGAGGCCTGCATTGCCACCTCCAGTGGCATGTCGGCGGTGCTGCTGCTGTGCATGGGCCTGCTCAAGGCGGGCGACCATGTGGTGTGCTCGCAGTCGGTGTTCGGTTCGACGCTCAAGCTGATCGGCTCGGAGTTTGCCAAGTTTGGCGTGCAGAGCAGTTTTGTGCCGCAGACCGATGTGGCGGCCTGGCAGGCGGCAGTGCAGCCCAACACGCGGCTGCTCTTTGCCGAGACGCCGACCAATCCGCTCACCGAGGTGTGCGACATCCGTGCGCTGGCCGACATCGCCCACCAGGCCGGCGCCCTGCTGGCAGTGGACAACTGCTTTTGCACGCCCGCCCTGCAGCGGCCGATCGGGCTGGGCGCCGACATCGTGGTGCACTCGGGCACCAAATACCTCGACGGCCAGGGCCGGGTGGTCGCTGGTGCCCTGTGTGCCAGCCAGAAACTGGTCAAGGACGTCTTCATCCCGGTCATGCGCAGCGCGGGCATGAGCCTCTCGCCATTCAATGCCTGGGTGGTGCTCAAGGGCCTGGAGACGCTGGGCATCCGCATGCAGGCGCAGTCCGCGCGGGCGCTGGCGCTGGCCGCCTGGCTCGAGCAGCACCCCAAGGTCGAGCGGGTGTACTACCCCGGCCTGGCCAGCCACCCCCAGCATGCGCTGGCCATGGCGCAGCAGTCGGGCCTGGGCGGGGCGGTGCTCTCCTTTGACGTGGTGGGCGATACCCCCGAAGCCGGCCGCCAGCATGCCTTCCACGTGATCGACAGCACGCAGCTGATGTCGGTGACGGCCAACCTCGGCGACGTCAAGACCATCATCACCCAGCCGGCCAGCACCTCGCACGGTCGTCTGACCGAGGCCCAGCGCCTGGCCGCCGGCATCCGGCAGAACCTGGTGCGCGTGGCCGTGGGCCTGGAGCACCTCGATGACCTCAAGGCCGACCTGCTGCGTGGCCTCGACACGCTGTGAAGACAATGACCAAGATCCGCACCCGCATCGCCCCGTCCCCCACCGGCTTTCTGCACCTGGGCACGGCCCGCACCGCGCTCTACTCCTGGGCCTATGCCCGCCACCATGGCGGAGAGTTTGTGCTGCGCATCGAAGACACCGATGTGGCCCGCTCCACACAGGACTCGGTCGACCAGATCCTGCGCTCGATGGACTGGCTGGGTCTGGCCTATGACGAAGGTCCGGTTTACCAGATGCAACGCCTCGATCGCTACCAGGCCGTGATCGACCAAATGCTGGCTGCCGGCACGGCCTACCGCTGTTATTGCTCACCCGAAGACCTGGAGGCCATGAAAGCTGCCCAGGAAGCGCGCGGCGAAAAGCGCCTGTACGACCGCACCTGGCGCCCAGCGCCCGGCAAGGCGCTGCCGCCCGTTCCCGAAGGCGTCAAGCCCGTCATCCGCTTGGCCAACCCCGTCGATGGCGTGGTCAGCTGGGACGATCTGGTCAAGGGCCCGATCAGCATCAGCAACACCGAGATCGACGACCTCATCATCCAGCGTGCCGACGGGGTGCCGACCTACAACTTTGCGGTGGTGGTGGACGACTGGGACATGGCCATCAGCCATGTGTTTCGCGGCGATGAGCACATCAACAACACGCCCTGGCAGATCAACATCTACCGCGCCCTGGGCGCGCCGCTGCCGCAGTTCGGCCACCTGCCTGTGATCCTGGGCGACGATGGTCAGAAACTCTCCAAACGCCGCGGCGCGGTGGCGGTGTCCAACTACGACGAGGCCGGCTACCTGCCCGAAGCCATGAACAATTACCTCGCGCGCCTGGGCTGGAGCCATGGTGATGACGAGATCTTCAGTCTGGCGCAGATGGTGCAGTGGTTCGACGGCACGCACCTCTCCAGGAGCCCGGCACAGTGGGATGCGGCCAAACTGCTGTGGGTCAATGCGCAGCACCTCAAGGCCATGTCCGATGCCGAGCTGGCGCGGCGCGTGCTGCCGCACCTGCAGGGCCTGTCGACCGACGCGCGCCTGAGTGGCATCTGCGGCCTGTTCAAGGACCGCTGCGATACCCTGGTGGCGCTGGCGGGCTGGGTGCGAGCCTTTTATGAGGACGTGCAGCCCAAACCCGAAGATCTCGCTCAGCACGTCACTGCGGCCGTTCAGCCTGCTCTGGATGCGCTGAGCGGGCAACTCAAGGAAGTGGAGTGGACGGCAGCCGCCATCAGCGCCGCCTTCAAGCAGGTGCTGGCCGAGGCGGGGCTCAAGATGCCACAACTGGCCATGCCGGTGCGTGTGCTGGTCATGGGCACCCCGCAAACACCATCGGTAGACCAGGTGCTCTTTCTCTGTGGTCGCGAAAAAGTTTTGACCCGGCTTGCAAAGCGCTGAAAATTCTGTCTATAATTCGAGTCTCGACACCAATGCGGTGTGGCACAAAGCAGTAGCCGAGTGTCAAGCCAAATGGGGGTATAGCTCAGCTGGGAGAGCGCTTGCATGGCATGCAAGAGGTCATCGGTTCGATCCCGTTTACCTCCACCAAATGGTTCGAGCAGTCCAGGTTATGACCCTATCGTCTAGAGGCCTAGGACATCACCCTTTCACGGTGAGTACCGGGGTTCGAATCCCCGTAGGGTCGCCAAGTTTTGTGGCACTTGGCTGCGCAGCTCAGGCAACGCAGCGAACGTCACAACCGACGAGGAGTGGTAGTTCAGTTGGTTAGAATACCGGCCTGTCACGCCGGGGGTCGCGGGTTCGAGCCCCGTCCACTCCGCCAGACAAAAGCCGCTGCGCATGCAGCGGCTTTTTTCTTGGCATGCAGCGGCGTCATCCATGCACAAAGAGCGTGACGCGTACTGCAACTTGAAGTAAGCTCACCCCCCTTCTTGTTCGCCAATCAGATGGACCTGCCACTGCCCCCTATCCCGGTCAAGCGTTACTTCACCATCGGTGAGGTGGCTGACCTGTGTGGTGTCAAAACGCATGTGCTGCGCTACTGGGAGCAGGAATTCACCCAGTTGCGTCCGGTCAAGCGGCGCGGCAATCGCCGCTACTACCAGCACCATGAGGTGCTGATGATCCGCCGGATCCGGGACCTGCTCTACGAACAGGGCTTCACCATCAGCGGTGCGCGCAACCGCCTGCAGGAATTGGCCCAGAGCGAGCGCCCCGCTGCGCTCACGGCCCCTGATGCCGGCAGCATCCAGATGCCCGAGGCCGCCCCGCTGGGGGGGAGCATGCTGTCCGAACTCGAGCTGCCGCCCGAGCTGCACAGAGAGCTCCAAGAAATCCGCGCGCTGCTCACGATCTGAGGCCTTATCCAGCTATAATCACAGGCTTCGGCGTGTAGCGCAGCCTGGTAGCGCACTTGCATGGGGTGCAAGGGGTCGCGAGTTCGAATCCCGCCACGCCGACCAGCACAAGCAAAGGGCCCATCGATGGATGGGCCCTTTTTCGTTGTGGCTGTGCCGCTCAGGACTTCATCGGCCTGCTGCCATCTGGGTTTGCCCCGAGGCCTTGATGGCCGCAAAAAAACCATTGAGCCAATGCAAGCCCAGCGGTTTGCGCATGAAGATCACTCCCTCGGGCAAGCCACCGCGTGCATCGATCTCAGCTGTGCTCAATGCGGAAATCGCCAGACAGGACATCTTGGCAAACTGGGGGGTGCTGCGCAGTGTCCGCAGCAGTTCGAACCCATCCACGCCAGGCATGTGCAGGTCTGCGATCAGGACGTCGGGCTGGATGCTGGCGATGTCGATCAGGGCTTCCAGACCCGATGACATGAGGGTGCAGTCCACCGCAATTTCGGTCCTGGAGGTCAGGTCCTTGAGCATGTCCCGGCTCACCGGATCGTCGTCCACCACCAGCACCTGCAAGCGTTCGCGCTGGTGTTCTGCCGTGAGCACCGGCATGTTGTGCCTGCGCTGGTACTCGCGGATCGATGGCATCGAAATCCGGCGATGGCCCCCCTGGGTTTTCCAGGCATGCAGTTCGTTTTTTTCCACGAGCGACTGTATGGTCCCCACCGACAGGCCCAGCAGTTTGGCCGCATAGGTGGTGCCGCAGAAGTTCTCGGGGGATTCGGATTGGTTTGGAATGCTCATGGGCAGATTTTATTTATTTAAAACCTAATTAGTCAAATATTTGATTAAGTTAGGATCATCATTTGCAACAAAGCGGTGTGCTTGCCGGGGCAGTCTCTGGTGCGACAGCGTGTCAGACCGCCGGCCTCGACGGCCTGAGTAACATCCGGGCACCAACAGGAGACCCGCAAGATGCCACGCCATGCCAATGTCTGGCCCGTCCGGCTGCCCATGCGCATGAGCGCTCCCGCAACGTCCCTGTGGACCAACGTGGTGGTCAATGCGCTGCGTTATCCCGACAAGGCTGCCCTGGTGTTCATGGGGCGCCAGTGGAGTTACCTGGCCCTGATGCAGGCCTGCGAACAACTGGCCGGGCAACTGGCCCGGCTGGGTGTGCGCAGGGGCGACCGGGTGCTGCTGGACATGCAGAACTGTCCCCAGCTGGTGATCAGCCATTTCGCCATCCTGCGGCTCGATGCGGTCGTGGTCCCGGTGAACCCGATGAACAAGGCGCAGGAGCTGCAGCACTACATCACCGACCCGGATGTCAAGGTGGCCCTGACCACGGCCGATCTGGCGCCCGAGCTGGCACAGGCCAGTGCGGCACTGCCACCAGCGCAACAGCTGGCACACATGGTGGTCACGCAGTTCACCGATGTCTTTGATGCCGGCACTTTGGACCCGGCCGACATGCCCGCTGGCTGGCGCGACTGGCTGCTGCCGCTGCGGGCCTTGCCCCAGACTGCCGGCGTGCAGGTGCACGCCTGGGCTGCGTTGATGCAGCAACCCCATGGTCAGGACCTGCCCGCAGTGCAGGCCGGGCCGGACGACCTGGCGGTGCTGCCGTACACCAGTGGCACCACCGGCCTGCCCAAAGGCTGCATGCACACGCACGGCACGGTCATGCACAACACGGTGGCATCGGGGGTTTGGGGCAATGGCACTGCCGAGAACACCACGCTGTGCGTGGTGCCGATGTTCCACATCACCGGCATGGTCAGTGTCATGCATGCCAGCATTTACCTCGGCGCCACCTTGGTGCTGATGCCGCGGTGGGACCGCGACCTGGCCGGACACCTGATTTCCAGATGGAAGGTGACCCACTGGACCAACATTCCCACCATGGTCATCGACCTGCTGGGCAGCCCGCACCTGGAGCGCTACGACCTCTCCAGCCTGGTCTACATCGGCGGCGGGGGCGCCGCCATGCCTGAGGCGGTCGCCAAGCGCCTGTTCGAGCAGTTCCGCCTGCGCTACGTCGAGGGCTACGGACTGACCGAGACCGCCGCGCCTTCGCACACCAACCCACCCGATGCGCCCAAGCGCCAATGCCTGGGCATCCCTTTCATGGGCGTCGATTCGCGGGTGGTTGACCCCGATACGCTGCAGGAGTTGCCGGTAGGCGAATCCGGCGAGATCGTCACCCATGGACCGCAGGTCTTCAAGGGTTACTGGAAGCGGCCCGATGCCACGGCCGCCGCGTTTTTTGAGCGGGATGGCAAGCGCTTTTTCCGCACCGGCGACATGGGTCGGGTGGACGAGGAAGGCTACTTCTTCATGACCGACCGCCTCAAGCGCATGATCAACGCCAGCGGCTTCAAGGTCTGGCCGGCCGAGGTCGAGGCCCTGATGTTCCGCCACCCGGCCATCCAGGAGGCCTGCATCATCGCCACCCGCGACGCCTACCGGGGCGAATCGGTGAAGGCCGTGGTGGTGCTGCGCGAGACCCACAAGGGCCAGGTCAGCGAGCAGGACATCATCGACTGGTGCCGCGACAACATGGCGGTCTACAAGATCCCGCGCAGCGTGCAGTTTGTCGATGCGCTGCCCAAGAGCGGCAGCGGCAAGGTCATGTGGCGCCTGCTGCAGGAAGCCGAGTCGGCTGCCCTCGAAGCGGCGAAGGCCGGCTGAGCATGGGCTTGCGCCTGTCCGTCCTGGACCAGTCGGTGGCCACCGCCGGGCGCGGCCACGATGAGACCCTGCGCAACACCCTGGCGCTGGCGCAGCAGGCTGAGGCCTGGGGCTACCACCGCTTCTGGGTGAGCGAGCACCACAGCCACCCCAGCATCGTCGGCTCGGCGCCGGAGGTGCTGATGGCCGCCATCGCGGCGCGCACGCAGTGCATCCGCATCGGCAGTGCGGGGGTGATGCTGCCCCACTATGCCCCCTACAAGGTGGCCGAGCAGTTCAGGGTGCTCGATGCCCTCGCTCCAGGCCGCATCGATCTCGGGGTGGGCCGTGCGCCTGGCAGTGACGGTCGCACCGCGCAGGTGCTCAACCCGGACCGCTATGCCGCCGAGCGATTTCCCCAACAGGTCATGGAGCTGCAGGCCTGGGTGCAGGGCCGTGCGCTGCCTGCCGGCCATCCGGGCCACGGCGTGCATGCCTACCCGCTGACCGGCACCGCCCCCGATCTGTGGATGCTGGGCAGTTCGGACTACGGCGCCCAGCTGGCCGCGCATCTGGGCCTGCCGTACGCCTTCGCCTGGTTCATCACCGACGGGCAGGGGGCTGAACAGGCCCTGGACCTCTACCGCGAAACCTTTCGGCCCAGCGACGGGCTGGCGCGGCCGCTGGCCACCCTCTGCGTCTGGGCACTGGCGGCCGACACCGACGAAGAGGCCTGGCGCCTGTTCGAGAGCCGTGCGCGCTGGCGCATGGACCGCAACATGGGTCGGCTCGGCCCGCTGTTGCCGCCCGGGCAGGCGACGCGCGATTACAGCCCTGCCGAGCAGCTGGCGCTCGAGCGCCTGCGCGCCCAGGCGTTGGTGGGTTCGGCCGCCACCGTGGGCGCGCGCCTGCGCCAGCTGGCCCGTCAGCTGGCGCTCGACGAGCTGGTGCTCATCACCTGGACGCACGATCCGCAGGCGCAGCGCCGTTCCTACGAGCTGCTGGCCCGCGAGTTCTCGCTGCCGGCGCAGGGTCAAGCCGCCTGATCTACAGTCTCGACCATTTCGACATTCTTTTCACAAGGACACCCCATGTTCCGCACTGCGATTGCCGGCAGCCTGCCCAAACCCGCCTGGCTGGCCGAAACCGAAAAACTTTGGCCCCAATGGAAAACCCAGGGTCCCGAGCTCCAGCAGGCCAAGGCCGACGCCACGCTGCTGTGGGTCAAGGTCCAGGAAGACGCGGGCCTGGACGTGATCGGTGACGGCGAACAGGCGCGCCAGCACTTTGTGCACGGCTTTGTCGAACAGGTCGAAGGCATCGACTTCGAGAACAAGGTCAAGATGGGCATCCGCAACAACCGCTACGACGCGATGGTGCCGCAGGTGGTGGCCCCGCTGCGCCTCAAGGGCCGTGTGCACGCCTTTGAAGCCCGGCTCACGCGCGACCACACGACGAAAAAGGTCAAGTTCACGCTGCCCGGCCCGATGACGATTGTGGACACCGTGGCCGACCGCTTCTACGGCGACAAGGTCAAAATGGCCATGGCCTTTGCCGAGTTGCTCAACCAGGAAGCGCTGGCCCTGCAGGCCGATGGGGTGGACATCATCCAGTTCGACGAGCCCGCCTTCAATGTCTATATGGATGAAGCCGCCGACTGGGGCGTGCAGGCGCTCGAACGCGCTGCCCAGGGCCTGACCTGCACCACCGCCGTGCACATCTGCTACGGCTATGGCATCGAGGCCAACAACAACTGGAAAAAGACGCTGGGCGAGGAGTGGCGCCAATACGAAAAAGTCTTCCCGGCGCTGGCCAAAAGCAGCATCCAGCAGGTCAGTCTGGAGTGCATGCACTCGCATGTGCCGATGGAGCTGATCCAGCTGCTGGCCGGCAAGGACGTCATGGTCGGTGTGATTGATGTGGCCAACCCGGCCATCGAAACACCGGAAGAAATTGCCGATACCATCGGCCGTGCCCTGCAGTTCGTGCCCAGGGAGCACCTGATCGCCTGCACCAACTGCGGACTGGCGCCCATGAGCCGCGAGGTGGCCGAGGCCAAGCTCAAGGCGCTGGCCGAAGGCGCGAAACTGGCGGCGCGCCGCTACGGCTGAGCGGCCCGGGTTCAGGCCAGGGGTTATGCTCATGCGTTTTCCGCTTTGCCTGCGCCATGCCTGAACGCAACCTTCCCCCGCCACTGACCCCGGCCGACCAGCTCGAAGAACGCCTGCGCCAGCAGGGCTTTGCCGTGCTCTCGCCCGCCAGCGTCTGTGCCCTGGCCGGGCTGGCCCCGCAGGACCTGCAGGCCCTGGAGTCGAGCTGGGACGATCTGCCCCCCGACCAGTACCTCAAGGACGGCGGCCGCTACCGCCGACGCCGGCATGCCAGTCTGGTGGTCGAGGGGGATCACGTGCGGCTGACCCCGCACCGCGCCCACTGGCAGCCGCTGTCCTACAACGCCCTGCACGGCGGCATGCAGCGCTGGTTCGAGCCCATGGCCGGCGCGGTGATGGCGCAGCCGGCCTGGCCACGCCTGCTGGCCTGGCTGGGCGCGGTGGCCTCCAGCGTGCAGGGGGCGCAGCCGTGGTACACCGAAGCCCACCAGTTCCGCATCGACACCACCGACGGCATTGGCCGCCCCACCCCCGAAGGCGCACACCGCGATGGCGTCCACTGGGTGGCCGTTTTCCTGGTGGGGCGCCACGGCATCAAGGGCGGGGAAACCCGGGTCTTTGATGTGGACAGCCCGCGCGGTCAGCGCTTTACCCTGAGCGAGCCCTGGTCGCTGCTGCTGCTGGACGACCAGCGCGTGATCCACGAGACCACCCCGATCCAGCCGGTCGAGGGCGAGGGCTGGCGCGACACGCTGGTGGTCACGCTGCGCGCCGGCGGCTTTCTGGACGAGCCGGTGCCCGCGCAGCCGGCCTGAACGGCCTCAGAGCTCGAAGTTGTCGATCAGCCGGGTTTGACCCAGACGCGCAGCGCCCAGCACCACCAGCGCATCGCCTGCCCGGGGTGGCTGCAGGTCGTGGCGGCGGCGCACCGTCAAGTAATCGGGCTGCCAGCCCCGCTGGCGCAGGCCTTCCATCGCCTTGGCTTCCAGCGCCGGCAGGTGGGTGGCCAGGGCATCGGCCGCTGCCAGCGCATCGCGGCCCAGGGCGCGCAGAGCCAGTGACAGCTGCACCGCTTCGGACCGCTCGGCCGTGCTCAGGTAGCCGTTGCGCGAGCTCAGGGCCAGACCATCCTCGGCGCGGCAGGTGTCGACGCCGACGATCTCGATCGGCAGGGCAAACTGCCTGACCATCTGGCGGATCACCATCAGTTGCTGGTAGTCCTTCTTGCCAAACACCGCCACGCCGCGCGACTTGCCGGCGAACACGCCCATGAACAGTTTCATCACCACGGTGGAAACGCCAGTGAAGAAACCGGGACGGAACTGGCCTTCCAGGATGTCGCCCAGCGCCGGGTCGGCATGCACCTTGACGGTCTGCGCTTCGGGGTAGAGGTCGGTTTCGCGCGGGGCGAACAGCACATTGCAGCCCCGGTCTTGGAGCTTGGCGGCATCGGCCTCGAAGGTGCGGGGGTAGCTGTCGAAGTCTTCGTGCGGCAGGAACTGCAGCCGGTTGACGAAGATGCTGGCCACGGTGGTGTCGCCACGCTCGGCGGCTTCCTGCACCAGACGCAGGTGGCCGTCATGCAGGTTGCCCATGGTCGGGACGAAAGCGGGTTGCTTGGCGCCCTGCAGAGCTTTGCGGAGTTCTTCGAGGGTGTGGACGATCTGCATGGGTCACCAGGCTTGGCGGTGGTTGTCGGGAATTCGGTTGTTCGGGAAGTGGCATTGCACGGGGCAGATGCCGCGCAGCCACTGGCCAGAGAGGGTGGCACGGCGCATGGAGAAAATCCTGTCTCAGGGGCGGGACGCCCCAGGCGCATTCAGTTGGGCGTGTAGGCCAGGCGCACGTAAATCGGTGCGAAGGCTTCCGCCTGGGTGATTTCGATCAGTGTTTCCTTGGCCAGTTCCAGCAGGGCGATGAAGGTCACCACCAGCACCGGCACGCCCAGCGTGGGGTCGAACAGCTGCTCGAACTCGATGAATTTGCGGCCCTGCAGCTTGCGCAGCACGATGCTCATGTGCTCGCGCACACTCAGTTCCTCGCGGCTGATCCGGTGGTGTTGCACCAGCTGGGCGCGCTTGAGGATGTCACGCCAGGCCGACTGCAGCTCGTCCATGCTGACTTCCGGAAAACGCGGCAGCAGGCTCTGCTCGATGTAGACCTGGGCCTTGAGGAAGTCGCGTCCGTATTGCGGGATCTCGTTGAGCTGGGCCGATGCCAGTTTCATCTGCTCGTACTCCAGCAGGCGGCGCACCAGTTCGGCACGCGGGTCTTCGGCCTCTTCGCCCTCGGCCACCTTTTTGGGCGGCAGCAGCATGCGCGACTTGATTTCGATGAGCATGGCTGCCATCAGCAGGTATTCGGCCGCCAGTTCCAGGTTGCGCGAGCGGATCTCGTCCACATAGCTGAGGTACTGGCGGGTGACCGCCGCCATCGGGATGTCGAGGATGTTGAAGTTCTGCTTGCGGATGAGGTAGAGCAGCAGGTCCAGCGGTCCCTCGAAGGCTTCCAGAAAGACTTCCAGCGCGTCGGGCGGGATGTAGAGGTCGGTGGGCAGCGCAAACAGCGGTTCGCCATACAGCCGCGCCACCGCCACGTGGTCAACCACCTCGGGCATGTCCGCGCGTGGCTGACCCAGGGGCTCGGGCAGCTCGGTCGGCTCGGCGTTCTGGCTCATGGGCAGGGGACCGGCTTGGGCAGGGGGCCGGGCATCAGGCCTGGGTCTGGTAGACGTAGGGCTTCTGGGCCACGCGGCCGGCACGGAACTGGGCCTGTGCTTCCCGGTCGATCTGCTTGTCCCACAGCAGGGCACGGCCCTGTCGCTGCTGGGCTTCGAGCTGGGGCTGGCTGGCCTTGAGCTGCTTGATGAACTGGGTGGTGTCGGACTCGTAATCGGGGCGGCGGAACAAACCCATGGTGTCTTCCCTTGGACTGGTGGCAGGGCGCGCGGCAGGGCCGCGCGCAAAACACGCATTTTAACGGGCAGCCCCGCCGTCCAGGGCCACCGCGCGCTGCAATCCGGCAGCCAGGTCGGGCTCGAGCCAGCCGTCGAGCTGCAGCAACAGGCCACTGCGGCGGGCAATGTCCAGCGGCTGGTGCATCAGGCCACAGACGATCAGTTGCACCTGATTTTTGCGGCAGGTGTGGACCAGGTTCAAGAGGGCGTCAGCGCCCGAAGAATCCACATAGATCAGGTTCTTGAGGTCCAGCACCAGCACCGGCCGGGGTGGCCGGTCTTCGATGGCCTCGACCAGCTTGACCGCGCCGAAGAACAGGGCGCCATAGAGCCGCCAGGCCTCGATGCGGTCTTCATGCCCGGCCAGCTCGGGGTGGTCCAGCGGGTTGACGCCTTCGCTGCGGCTGAGGCTGGAGATGCGGTAGATGAAGGTCAGGCAGGCGGCGAACAGGCCGACTTCGACCGCCACCGTCAGGTCGAACACCACGGTGAGCAGGAACACCGACAGCAGCGTGAGCCGGTAGGGCAGGCGGTACTGTCGCAATTGCACAAATGCCCGCCACTCGCCCATGTTCCAGGCCACGAACATCAGGATGGCCGCCAGCGCTGGCAGGGGCACGTGGCTGGCCAGCGGCGCAGCGACCACAACGATGAGCAACAAGGTCAGGGCATGCACCATGCCAGCGACCGGCGTGCGGCCGCCGCTGCGGACGTTGGTGACCGTGCGGGCGATCGTGCCGGTGGCCGGCATGCCGCCAAAGAAGGGGGTGACAAAATTGGCGATGCCCTGCGCCATCAGTTCCTGGTTGGGGTTGTGGCGGTCATTGACCAGGCCGTCAGCAATGCGTGCGCACAGCAGCGATTCGATGGCGCCCAGCAGGGCCAGCGTCATGGTGGGCATGAAGAGAAACCGGGCCGAATCCCAGCTGAATGGCGGCCACTGCAAGCCCGGCAGGTCTGTTGGAATGCCGCCGAAACGGCTGCCGATGGTCTCGATGGGCAGGGACAGTCCGGTGCTGGCCAGCGTGGCCAGCACCAGCACCAGGATCGAGCCTGGCAGCACACCCAGCCAGCGCAGCCGGGTGTTCTGCAGCCACTGGCCCAGCCGCACCCAGCCCACCAGCAGCGACAGCGAGCCCAGTGCCAGCAGCAAGGCGGCCAGGTTGGCGGTGTGCAGGTGTTCGCGCAGGCTGCCCACCATGCCGAAGAAGTCCGCGGGCAGGCTGGTGATCCTCAGCCCCAGAAAGTCCTTGACCTGCGAGAGCATGATCAGTACCGCGATGCCGTTGGTGAAGCCGGTCACCACCGACACCGGGATGAAGCGGATCAGGCTGCCCAGACGCATGAGTCCCATCAGGAACAGCACCACCCCCGACATGGCGGTGGCCAGGATCAGGTTGGCCAGCCCATAGCGCTCCAGGATGCCGTAGACGATGACAATGAAGGCGCCGGCCGGCCCGCCAATCTGCACCCGGCTGCCGCCCAGCAGGGAAATCAGGAAGCCCGAAAGGATGGCGGTGAAGAGCCCTGCCTCGGGCGGCAGCCCGGAGGCGATCGCAAAAGCCATGGCCAGCGGCAGGGCCACCACGCCGACGGTGAGGCCGGCACCCACATCGCGCGCCAGCGCGCTGCGGTCATAACCCGAAAGGCAGTCGAGCAAGCGGGGCCGGAAGAGGGGGGTGACCAGCTTCATCGGGTGCCAGTATGCACCAGCCGGTCCGGGGCCGGTCCTCAGTGGATGCGCATGCCGGGCTTGGCCCCCGGCCAGGGCTGCAGGACGTAGATGCCGGGTTCGGCCTGCTCGTCGGCGTGGCTGGCGGCCAGCACCATGCCTTCGGACACGCCGAACTTCATCTTGCGCGGCGCCAGGTTGGCCACCATGACGGTGAGTTTGCCGGTCAGGTCTTCGGGCTTGTACATGCTGGCGATGCCGCTGAACACGTTGCGCGTCCGCCCCTCACCCACGTCCAGCGTCAGGCGCAGCAGCTTGGTCGAACCTTCCACCGACTCGCAGTTCACGATCAGGGCAATGCGCAGGTCGATCCTGGCGAAGTCGTCGATGGCGATGGTCGGTGCGATGGCTTCGCCGCCGGGGAGGACAGACAAATTGGGGTCCAAATTGGGGTCAGATCCCGATTGCTCAGCCGGCGGCTTAAACAAAGCCTCCAGCTGCTTGGCGTCCACGCGCTGCATCAGGTGCTGGTAAGCGTGGATGGCGTGGCCTGCGCCCAGCAGGCCTTGCGCATGTGCAAAGGTGAAGGGCGCGACGTTGAGGAAGGTCTCGACCTGCGCGGCCAGGGCGGGCAGCACGGGCTTGAGCTGCAAGGTCAGCAGGCGGAAGGCCTCGATGCAGACGGTGCACACGTCGTGCAGCCGGGCGTCCTGGCCGTCCTGTTTGGCCAGCTCCCACGGCTTGTTCTGGTCCACGTAGCCGTTGACCTTGTCGGCCAGCAGCATGATCTCGCGCAGGGCCTTGCCGTATTCGCGCTCTTCATAGCTGGCGGTGATGGCGGGTGTGGCCGACTGCAGTGCGGCCAGCAGCGCCTGGCCGTCGGCGGTGATGGTCCCCAGCTTGCCGTCAAAGCGTTTGGCGATGAAGCCTGCAGAACGTGAGGCGATGTTCACGAACTTGCCGATCAGGTCGCTGTTGACGCGCGCCATGAAGTCTTCGGCGTTGAAGTCGATGTCCTCGTTGCGGCCCGAGAGCTTGGCGGCCAGGTAGTAGCGCAGCCACTCGGGGTTCATGCCCAGGCTGAGGTACTTGAGCGGGTCCAGGCCCGTGCCCCGGCTCTTGCTCATCTTCTCGCCGTTGTTCACGGTCAGGAAGCCATGCACATTGACCTTGTTGGGTGTCTTGCGGCCGGAAAAATGCAGCATGGCGGGCCAGAACAGGGTGTGGAAGGTGACGATGTCCTTGCCGATGAAGTGGATCTGCTCCAGATCGGGCTTGGCCATGTAGGCGTGGTAGTCCTCGCCACGCTTGTCCAGCAGGTTCTTGAGCGAGGCCAGGTAGCCCACAGGTGCATCCAGCCACACATAAAAGTACTTGCCCGGTGCATCCGGGATCTCGATGCCAAAGTAGGGCGCATCGCGCGAGATGTCCCAGTCGCCCAGGCCATCGCTGGTGCTGCCGTCGGGGTTGGTGCGCACGCTGAACCATTCCTTGACCTTGTTGGCCACCTCGGGTTGCAGCTTGCCGTCCTGCGTCCATTCGGTCAGGAATTCGACACAGCGCGGATCGGAGAGCCTGAAGAAGAAGTGTTCCGAACTTTTGAGTTCGGGCTTGGCACCTGAGAGGGCCGAGAAGGGATTGATCAGGTCGGTGGGGGCGTAGACGGCGCCGCAGACCTCGCAGTTGTCGCCGTACTGGTCGTGGGCGTGGCACTTGGGGCACTCGCCCTTGATGAAGCGGTCGGGCAGGAACATGTTCTTTTCAGGGTCAAAGAACTGCTCGATGGTGCGCGACTCGATCAGGCCGGTTTTCTTGAGGTCCAGGTAAATCTGGCGGGCCAGTTCGTGGTTTTCGGGGGCGTCGGTGCTGTGCCAGTTGTCAAAGGCGATGTGAAAACCGTCCAGATAGGGCTTGCGGCCGGCAGCGATGTCGGCCACGAACTGCTGGGGCGTCTTGCCGGCCTTTTCGGCCGCGATCATGATGGGCGCGCCGTGCGTGTCGTCGGCGCCCACAAAGTTGACCTGGCTGCCCTGCATGCGCTGGAACCGCACCCAGATGTCGGCCTGGATGTATTCCATGATGTGGCCGATGTGGAAATTGCCGTTGGCATACGGCAGGGCGGTGGTGACGAAAAGCTGGCGGGCAGGGGCGTTCGCGGGCATGGGACGGCTTCAGAAGGCGAAAACACCCGATTTTAGGTGCAGGGGGCCGATTGGCTCAGGACCGGACTGGCCAGCCGAAAAAGGCATGGATGGCCGCTTTCTGGCGGTGGGCATCCTCGCGCCCCAGGGCGATCAGGTCCCGGGTGTAGCTGGCCTCGAACAGCAGGTAGCTCAGCAGTGCGCGGCCCTGCTCCGGTTGCTGGCTGGCACCCAAGAGGCGCAGCAGGCTGCGCACCGAACCGGGCAGGGCGTGCATGTGGCGTGTGGCCAGGTCATCCAGCCTCTGCGAAGGCGCAATGACCAGCAGGTCGACCGGGCGCAGACGGGAGTGCTGGCGGTGCTCCGGGGGAATGAGCGAGAGGGTCTGGTTGATGCGCTGCAGCCGCTCGATGTCCACCGACAGGGCATCGAGGAAAATGCTCGAAAGGGCGTGACCGGCAATCTGGCCGAGGGTCGGGTAATCGGGTGTTTCCGAGGCGTACTGGCTGGGCTCCTGCATCCGCCCTGCCCCGATCACCAGGATGCGTTCTGCCCCCAGGTGGATGGCCGGCGAGATGGGCGCCGTCTGGCGCATCGAGCCATCGCCAAAGAAAGCCTGGCCCTGCGGACCCGCCAGGCAGACCGCCGGGAAAATGAAGGGGATGGCCGAACTGGCCAGCAGGTGTTCGTGCCGCAGCGGCCCGGCCTGGGCCAGCCGCTGGTTGCGCACCCAGGGCTGGATGGGCTGGCTGCTCTGGTAGAAGGTCACGTGTTCGCCCGTGCTGTAACTCGAGGCGGTGATGGCCAGCGCCTGCAGGTGCCCTTGCTGCAGCAGGGCCGGCAGGCGCGCCATGTCCACCTTGTGCCGCAGCAGGCCGTTGAGGGGGCTGTTGTCGAGCAGGGAGCGGGGACTGAGCCGGCGGCTGGCGACCAGCCAGCCCAGCGAGAGCAGGGACAGCCAGCGCATGCCCGAGCCCAGCATCTCGAGCAGGTCGGAGCGGTAGACCTGTTCGGCCTGGAAGTCGTGCCAGACCTCATGCAACTCCTGCAGGGCCAGGCCGAAACGGTCGGCGCCGCAGGCCAGCACAGAGGCGTTGATGGCCCCCGCCGAGGTGCCGCAGATGACCGCGTAGGGGTTGTCGCTGCTGGGCGCCACCGCCTGGCGCATGCCTTCGATGGCGGTCAGCACACCCACCTGGTAGGCGGCACGGGCGCCGCCGCCCGAGAGGATCAAGCCGGTCTTTTCTGCCATGGCAGGCATGTTAGGGTTTTCAGCGTCCCCATAGGCTCAGGGGAGACCCTCAGGCGGGTAGACTCGGCATCCATTTCATTGATGCCAGACCATGTCCATTTCTGATCAAGTGACCGCCGCCCTGCAAACCGTTGTCGATCCCAACACCGGCAAGGACTTCGTCTCCACCCGGCAGCTGAGGAACCTCAGCGTCGAAGGCGGCAACGTCGCTTTTGACGTCGAGCTGGGTTACCCGGCCAAGAGCCAGATCCCGGCGCTGCGCCAGGCCCTGATTGCTGCGGCCAAGGGCGTGCAGGGTGTGGACAACGTCTCGGCCAATGTGACCACCAAGATCATTGCCCATGCGGCCCAGCGCGGCGTGGCCCTGCTGCCGCAGGTCAAGAACATCATCGCCGTGGCTTCAGGCAAGGGCGGCGTGGGCAAAAGCACCACCGCCGTCAACCTCGCGCTGGCGCTGGCCGCCGAGGGCGCCCGCGTGGGCATCCTGGATGCCGACATCTATGGCCCGAGCCAGCCCATGATGATGGGCATCGAAGGTCGACCCGAGAGTGAGGACGGCCAGACCATGGAGCCGCTGGAGAACTACGGCGTGCAGGTCATGTCGATCGGTTTTCTGGTGAACCAGGACGAGGCCATGATCTGGCGCGGCCCCATGGCCACCCAGGCACTCGAGCAGCTGCTGCGCCAGACCAACTGGAAAGAGCTGGACTACCTGATCGTGGACATGCCGCCGGGCACCGGCGATATCCAGCTGACTCTCTCCCAGCGCGTGCCCATGACCGGCGCCGTGATCGTGACCACCCCGCAGGACATCGCCCTGCTGGATGCCCGCAAGGGTGTCGCCATGTTCGAGAAGGTGGGCGTGCCCATCCTGGGTGTGGTCGAGAACATGGCGGTGCACGTCTGCACGAATTGCGGCCATGTCGAGCACATCTTCGGCGAGGGTGGCGGCAAACGCTATGCCGATGAAAAAAGCCTGGACTACCTGGGCGCGCTGCCGCTGAACCTGCAGATCCGCCTGCAGGCCGACAACGGCAAGCCCACCGTGGTGTCCGACCCGGACGGCGAAGTGGCTGGCATTTATAAGGCGGTGGCCCGCCAGGTGGCGGTCAAGGTCGCGGCCAAGGCCAAGGATTTTTCGAGCAAGTTCCCGAGCATCAAGATCAGCAAGGACACCTGATCGCCCGATCCCTTCAGGCAGCTGGCGGCAAGGCGCTGGCCTGACTCCAGCTCGAATAGCAACTGCAGGTCCAGCGCCGCAGGCCTGCAGGGTCGCTCAGGTGGATGCTGCCTCGCCCGAGTTCAACCAGGCCGTGCCCGGCATAGCGTTGCAGTGTCAGGGTCACCGCCTCGCGACGCACCCCCAGACTCTGTGCAATGTCGCGGTGGGTGGCGCGGATGGTGCGCTCGCGCGTGGCATCCATGCCGATCAGCAGCCACACCGCCACCAGGTTCTCGATCGGGTGCTTGCGCAGACAGACCGAAGCCACACTCATCAGGTGCATCGTGTCACGCAGCGCCTGCATGGCCTGCTGCAGCAGGCTCTCGCTCTGGCGGATGCCAGCCATGAAGACGCGCAGGGGCAGGCGGTAACAGGGGCCGGGATGCCGCACCACCGCACTGGTCAGTGTCTGACCGCCGACCAGCACATGCAGCGGTCCGCACAGGCGTCGGTCCAGGATGCCCACATCGGCGGCGTTGCCGTCGGGCAGTTCGTAGCGGATGCCCACCACCGCGCCCACCGGGAAGTAGATGTACCCGGGGGTCTCGCCGCTGTCATACAGCAACTGCCCCGTGCGCAGCGCCATGCGTTCAAGAAATGGCTCCACCAGCCGCCAGCCGGTGGCGTCGATGCGAGCAAGCACTTCGTTGTCCAGCGGTGTCATGGCCCAAGGCTCCTTTGGGCTCAGTATGTTCTTTATCGAACACAAGAAGCAAGGTGTCCACCACGAAAAAAAAAAGCGCCCGAAGGCGCTTTGAGTGGTCTTTTGGCGGAATCTATTTCCTGCAAACCCCGAAGGATTCATCCGCGCAACTGCTGACTTTTCAGGCTATTTCAGTCTGTTAGCGAAAAAATGAACCATTTCAGTTCTGGCAATTTCTGCCTCTTTGCCCGAGTACCTCATGGTGACCATGCCCCCTGTCTGTGCTTTGGCAAATGGACTGTGAGCCGGGGGAGGCGGATTGGGCCAATCAAAGGCGTGGGTGGCTCCTTCAACCAGTCGGACGGACAACTGAGCGGCCAATTCAGGAAACTCCTTTGCCATGCGCAGGCAATCTGTTTTGGGGTCAAAGTCGAAATCGTCACTGGTGCCAGAGACGATGTGCACAGGCTTGCCGGTGCTGCCCCAATTCTGTGGGCGTCCTGGATTGATCCATGAACGGATGCGTTGCTGGTCGTCCATGATGTTGGCACAACCGGGGTAAAGCGCAAAGTGTGCGGAGTAGACCAGGTCTTGGGGCAAGACCGAGCCATCACGTGGCACTTTGGCGGGTCGGACACCCATCCCCGCCATGATCGCAACCGCCCCACCGCTGGAAAATCCGGCGATCCCGATTTGTTGGGGATTGAATCTGGCATCCTTTGCCAGAAAGAGCAGCGCCCCCCACGCATCCTGAAGCCGATCACAAAGCACCGGAGCGTTCCGATCGTTGCCGCTGCGAACCCCGCGGGGGGTGTAGGAATCAAGCTCCAGCGTGGCCATGCCAGCGGCATTCAGCGCCTTGGCATAGAAGTCACCCACGCCGACGATGCCGGCATTGCTGTGGAGCAAAACCACAATGGGTACAGGCCCGGTCACCCTGGCGGGCAAGCGCAGCTCACCGTGAACACTGCTGACCTCTTTGACTCGATCATTGCATTTCGAGCCTGCTACCGGGATGTCTACCCTGCTGGTGATGACTTGACTGAATGCGAAGCAAGGCATCCAAGTCATCAGGACCAAGCTGTGGGCCAACAGCCGCGAAAAATTCCTGCGAGATTTCATTGGTCGGTCCTCATCGTGCGATGTCATGCCAAAAACAGTCTATACGCGTACGTTTATACAAGGATGTATCGACCCGCATCTACCAGACACTTGTGAGTTGTTGGAACTGGCCTGTTTACCCGAGGTCCCCGAACGGGCCGTTCGCATGGTGCAGCAATACCGGGGCGAGTACCCCGCCCTGTGGGCCTGCATAGTCCTCAGCTTTGCAGAGCATGGGCTGTTGTGTTCTTCCCAGCGATGTACGAATGGCATACGGCACGGAATACGGCAAAGAAAAAGCGCCCTGAGGCGCTTTTTTGTGGGGATACTGGCGGAAGCGGTGTCCGCCTCCGTAGAACTTCAAGCTGCATCAATGCACACAATTCATCTGTAGGACTGTACTGCCAAGCCTTATACCAAGGCAAAAAGCTGAATTTCCTTGTCTTGTTCGATCATATCTCATACCATCCAATCTTAAATTCTATGGCGGGTTGTTTGGGGGGTAAAAATGCCACGTATTGCAAAGGCGCTCAGCCCAATAACGATCAAGGGAATCAATTCGCCCGGCTATCACCCCGTTGGAGGGGTCGCTGGCCTCTACCTACAAGTGTCAAAAAGTGGCACCAAATCTTGGGTGCTCCGGGTCAAGGTCGGCGATAAGCGACGCGAAATTGGGCTGGGTGCTTATGACCCTAGTGGTAACGGCTTAGCACTCGCGCGAGAAAAGGCTCAAAAGGTACGTGACGAGATAGTTGCAGGTATCGATCCAGTAGCACAACGATTAGTAAAACGTCAGTCCATCGTGCAAGCGCAGCTTGAGGAAAAAGCGATGCGATGGACATTCCGGGCATGCGCTGAAGCTTATATCAATGCCAAGTCTCCTGGCTGGAAGAATGCCAAACATGCTTCTCAGTGGGTCAACACACTGGAGACGTACGTTTACCCAATCATTGGTGGTCTTCTGGTGCGAGATATCAATATCGGACACATCACCACAATCCTTGAGCCGCACTGGGCTACTAAGAACGAGACAATGAATCGGGTGCGTAACCGCATCGAACTGGTTCTGGACTGGGCAAACGTGCGCAAGTACCGTAGCGGTGATAACCCTGCACGCTGGAAAGGCAACTTAGATAAGGCTGGACTAGCAGACCGCAGTGTGGTGGGAAAGGTAAAGGGGCATCGGGCGCTACCTTCTGCCAAATTGTTTGACTTTATGGAAGAACTGCGAAAGCTAAAAGGCTATGGACCACGCTGCCTGGAGTTTGTTGTTTTGACTGCCTGCAGATCAGGTGAGGCACGGCTGGCGCAGTGGCCCGAGTTCGATATGGTTGAAAAGACTTGGAATATCCCAGGTGAGCGCATGAAGTCAGGCAGGCCGCATCGTGTGCCACTGAGCGACGAGGTTATTTCCCTGTTGAATGGCTTGGAGCGCATGGAGGGCACTGAGCTACTGTTCCCAGGCAAGAAAGAAAATTCGCCCCTATCTGATATGACCATGACAAAGATCATGCGCGACATGGGCGTGGACGCTGTTCCCCACGGATTCAGAGCGACATTTTCTACTTGGACGGCATCAAGTACTTCATATCCATTCGAGGTGCGCGAAATGGCACTAGCGCACGCGATTGGTGACGGAACAGTGGCGGCATATCAGCGTAGCGACCTATTTGAAAAGCGACGCAACCTTATGACTGATTGGGCGAAGTTCATTAACACTGCGCCCGCTGCGGGCGACAACGTCGTGCCAATGCACAAGGCGGCATGATGGATTTTCTAAGCACTGAGGAATACGAACAGGAAACCATAAGCCGTGCACTGGCTGGCGACCATGAGGCAGGTATCGAGGCGCTAAAGTTGTGTCGTAGTGGTCTATATGCGGGTGCGCTGTCGGCACCGTTGGCTAATTACCTGGCCGATAGACTGCATGATGTGTTGGAAGGCATAAAACCAGATCGGGCGCTGTGTATTGCTAAAAGCTCTGGCAAACCTGCCGATCCGTTTCCGCAGTGGCAACAACGACTAGGTGCCTTCGCGGCGATATTGGCCCAGCGCGGATACAAACCGAAGGCAATAGCCGGTGCCATGTGTGACGCAAGGGCTTCAATAGAAGACAAGCCACTGGAAGAATCTGATGCGCACCGCATTCGATCAAAGTGGAAACCGATGCAGTCGATAGACGAGGCAACGCTGCGGCATCTGGCAGAAAGTTACTGGGAAATATTGACGCAATATCCACCACTGAAATAGCTGGGTCAGCCCACGACATTACCCCCATCAACGCATCCCGCGTTGTCCTGTCTAAGGGGGATTTATGGCACAGCGAGTTGGTCGAATATCCGAGGTCGCAAGCACCAAGGAAAAGAAGGGTTTAGTCCCTGTTAGTCCTGCAACGGTTTGGCGCTGGGTGGCTGAGGGCAAGTTCCCCAAGCCATTCAAGTTGGGTCCGAATACGACGGTGTTCGATCTAGATCAGGTCGAAGCGTTTCTGGCACAGCAAGCGGGAGGGCAATAAGCATGACCACCGCACACACCACTAACGGAAAAGGACACGGATGTGACCCCGTGCCCTTTCAAACTCACACTACCAACGACTTAGATTTTCCCACGTCGGACCGTCCTAGTAAAGCACTGGCAACTGTCAAAGCAAAGTTTGCATTGCGTGGTCATGCTGTCTATGACGGCGATAACCGCGACTTTATCGTCGTTCAAAAGAGTTGGGGCCATTCCCGCCACTGCAGGGACTATGCCGCACTGATTAGATTTGGTCGTCAGTTGGGAGTGCTGAAATGAGCACCACCATTTACGACGAGATTTTGCGAACCGTGGGCTTTGCACCGAACCAGATCAAGCCCCACGGTTTAACCCGCTTTGCCACTTCAAGCCGACCGAGTAACCGCGACGGCTGGGTGCGTGTCATGCAGGACGGCATCGTCAGGTTTGGATGCTGGAGGCAAGGTATCACCGGATGGTGGCGCGACGGTGTTGGCACCCATCACTCCATCAAGAGAGACGAGCATACACACAAGTTGGCTCTGGCTGAGCAGGAGAAGCAGTATCAACGCAATAGCCGCATCAATGCGCAGATTCTCGATTGTGCGCACCCACTGCACCGTCAATCGCCTGTTGGTCAGTATCTGGTGCATCGTGGTTTGGGTGCTCTAAGAAAGCGACCCCAGGCCCTGCGCATGGTGACGCTGACCTATTTCGAGGACGGTATCGAGCAAGGGCAATACCCCGTCATGCTGGGCGCTGTCACTGCCCCCAATGGCGCACTGGTAGCCCTGCATCGGACCTACATCAACGATATTGGCAGGAAGGCACCTGTACCCTGCCCAAAGAAGCTGAGCCGCACCAGTGGCCCTTTGGCTGGCGCTGCCATCAAGTTATTCGAACCGACCATCATCAACGGAAAATTGACGCTGGGCGTGGCCGAAGGTATCGAGACCGCACTGGCCTGTCACCTGGCATCGGGCATTCCGACATGGTCGTGCGTGTCTGCATCAGGCATCAAGTCCTTTCAATGGCATGCTGGCCTGCAGTCGCTGGTCATCTTTGTCGACAACGATGCGTCAGGAGTTGGTCAATCGGCTGCGCGAGACCTGGCCGGCCGTGCTGCTGCTGCAGGCTTGGAGTGCCGTGTGTTGATACCGGAGAACGTCGGCACGGATTGGTTGGATGCTTATGTGGAAGGTACTGCAATATGAATGCCGTACTTCAAAACCCAATGAAGGCACCCACGACCGACGGCTGGCCCGATGATGCGCTACCACTGCAAGCCGAATTAGAAGCACCTGCACCATTCCCCATGGATGCGTTACCGTCGATCCTTTCGGACTATGGCCGCGTGATACAGCGTTGCACCCAGGCACCCGACGCACTGGTGGGCAATAGCCTGTTGGCTGCAGCTAGTTTGGCGGTCCAGCCCCATGCCAATGTCGTGCTGCCCTACGGTGCATCAGTTCCAACCAGTTTATTTATCGTGTCGGTGGCTGAGTCAGGCGAGAGAAAAAGCACAGTAGATCGGCTGGCGCTGCATGCCCATGCCACTTTTGAGAAACTCAAGAGCGATGAGGCGCGGGAGGCCATGGCGCAGTTCACCAAGCTGCGAAAGAAGGACAAAGAAACCGCAGAGATGCCCAGAGAGGCCGTTTTCCTTGCAAGCGATCCCACGGTCGAGGGCTTATGCAAATTGTTGCACGCTGGCCTTCCAAGCATCGGCGTGTTTAGTGCTGAGGGTGGCAGATTCCTAGGTGGGCACGGCATGAGCGACGAGACCGCGCTGCGCACGGCTGCAGGCCTGAGTCTGTTCTGGGACGGTTCACCTGTTGACCGTGTCAGATCAGGCGACGGTGCATCCAAGCTGTTTGGTTGTCGTGTGGCTCTGCACTTGATGGCGCAGCCGAGGGCGACATTCCAATGGCTGAGTAATCCGATATTGCGAGATCAGGGATTATTTTCCCGCTGTCTGGTGGCGTATCCGCAGAGCACTGCGGGAACCCGTATGTTTCGCAATGAAAAAGCGGAAGAAGCGTCAGCGGCCATTGCATACGTCAATCGCATGACTGAATTACTGGGAGGCACCTGGCCCATTAACGAGTTCTTCCAGTTGCAACCGCAACACATGGGTATAGGTGGCGCTGCGCGTAGTTTGTGGATTGAGCAGCATGACCAGATCGAGGCCGCTATCAGTGGCGACTTAAAGTCTATACGGGCGCTGGCATCCAAGTCTGCAGAGCACATGGGGCGCATGGCCGCAGTGTTCACCATGACCGACAACCCCAGGGCGACCACCGTCTCGGAAGAAGGTATGCAACGGGCCGCGCTGTGTGTCGAGTTCTATCTGGGGGAGGCGTTGCGATTAGCTGGCGTGCAACCCTTGCATGAAAAGTCAGATCAGGCCTCAATGCTTTGGGGCTGGTTAGCCATGCGTGGCAAGCGGCACATTAGTCTGCCTGAGTTGGTGCAGTTTGGTCCTGCCAAGCTACGCAAAGCCGATGCCATGCGTAACGTCATGGATGTGTTGGCCGACCATTACATGGTGCGCAAAGTACCCGATGGCATGGTCGAGTACGACGGCAAAAGCCGCAAAGAAGGCTGGGAGGTGCGCCTATGAGCTTCAAGCTACGCATAAGAGGACGGGACTATTTTGAACCGTCAACCGATGCTAATCCTGCTAATCCGCTAATCCTGACGGAGCAGGAAGCGGAATTGCCGATGGTGACCGCGAATGATGCGACGGCGCAAGACCTGACGCAACACCCGATTAGCAGATTAGCAGGATTAGCAGAGCTAGCGAATGAAAAATCGAAGCCGTATCCCTGCCTCAGCGATGCCGACCACATCAGAGCGCAGGCGTACCACCTGCACCACTTTGGCTGCAAGACTTGCTGTGCTGCTGGTCAGGGACGCGGCGACCGATGCGAGATCGGCATGGGCCTATGGACGGCATACCAACAAGAGGAACCAACACTATGAACACACCGAATAATGACGGCAATCAAACGTCGAATCACGGCGCTGGGGGTAAGTTTGTCAAAGGTAACAAAGCATCCCCAGGCCGCCCCCCCGGCCGCAGCAAGGTGGCAGAGTTGCGCGAGAGGCTGGCGCAGGATGTGGACGCTGTCATCGGCATAGTGCGCGAGCAGGCACTGGCAGGCGACCCGCAGGCCATACGCATCCTGTTGGATCGGGTTTTGCCCAGCCTCCGCCCAGTTGAACTGCCAACTCCGTTCGATCTGCCGAAGGACAATCTAGCGCATCAGTCTCATGCCGTGATGCAGGCTGTAGCCAATGGTGATATCGCACCCAGTCAAGCAGCTCAGTTAATTAGTGCAATCGGTGGGGTGGCAAGGATTTTGGAAACTTCTGATTTACTTGAACGCATCTCAAAATTAGAAGAGATGCATGCAAAATCTTAAAAAAAGGCTGTCTGCACTGGAGCAGTGCAACTCCGTCAGCGTTGGGCCGATTTTTGTTCGTTTTGTGCGATGTGGCACTGATGACAAGATGGAACGCATACAAGATGGCCCTCTTTTATGGACCCGCTTGCCCAACGAGACTGAGCAAGACTTCAAAAATCGCGTTAAATCTGAAACACCGCTGCCACTAGCGAGACGCGCTAATTTGTTTTTTTGCCTTTGAATAGTCTTGTCAATCGTTAAAGTGGTATCAATACAAGCCATACTTAGTCTTGCTTGATTCTCGATGATACGAAAAAGCTGTTTAGCTCTGCATTTGCTGCAGATTCATCCAATGCTTTGAGTATTTCGCCTAGTGGATGTCTTGTTTGACCTGTTTTGGCGTCATAGGCAACTATCTTGTACTCTGCCTCAAATTTCTCGCATTCTTTGATTAACAGAGTCCTGAGAGCAATATAGGTGTGGTCTGTTAGTTCAATTTTGTATGAGTAAGTTGTCATCGTGCTAAATCGGCTCTAGTCCAGTAAATTTCACACTCAATTCATGTCCGCGCAGCAGGGGTAGCGCATTATCCCCAGTTGGATCGAATGAATCGTTAGCATTGGCGACGACCACACTGGCAAAATTTCCTTTATTTGAGACATGCTCGAAGCTAGCTCTTGATTTTTCAATGGAGCTGGGAAATGGCGCACATGATTCAGGCCATCTTGCTGCTCGAACTGCGACCCACTCGAGGCCATTTTTTCCATGAAACCAAATTGAAGGATCTAGCTCTGGATCACTTTGTGAGGAAATTATTTCATGCCCTTCGCGTGCGATTTCCGTTTTGACGACTTGAACAGCAAAATCTTGAAGTTCCCAATTTGTCATTTCGATTGGGGTATCAGATATATGTTCCACAGGATTGAAACTTGTCCTCTTGAGTGCGTGAAGCAGTCCCCATCCTGCTAGTCTAGGGCTCCATTCTTTGGATTGCCTTTTCATGGGTAATATTAATGGATGACCTTGGCATGCTTTAGATATGTGAAGCAATCCTGAAAGACTTCCCGGTAAGTTCAGTTCACCGTCAACATCCTCTATTTGAACAAAAAACAGTTGATTACCTAGTCTAAAAGATAGATGTTCAAGAAAAGGTGGATTAATGTGCGCACGAAGCCATTTGATACTTCCATCACCCTGTGCTTCTAGATGGAGTCCAGCTGCTTTCCAGCAGTGTGCGAAATCTTCAGTTATTGAATCCAGTGGTATTGTCGTCATGAATTTAAAATTTTCTATCTTTAATCTTTGAGCAAGAATATTTTCCAGAAATTATGGTCAAGGAGCTATTCCCGCCGGAATTTATTATCTGCTCGGTGATTTCTAATTGCCCTGTAAATCTATTTAACTTTATTAATGTATCTAGCTGGGTTTGTATATTTCTTAAGGAATTGAGTGGATCGGGTCCTTCATTGAAGTATCTATGTTTGTAGGTATAAGAAGATTCGTCGATAATAAATTTATATGCTGGTTGAGCTTTGTCAAAAGCCGGACCAAGAAAGACTTTCCCATTCGTGATGAAATTTCCGCTATCAGCATTAATTGCAAAGGAAAATTTTTCAGACTCTGAGAAATTTTCGCTGGGCTTGGTCAGATTGTTGGTTTTTGTTATGCCGATGCACTCGATATGAAAAATATTTTGGCTTTGCGCATGCGACTGTGCAGATAAGCCAACTGCTAGAAAAAATAAAGAAAATAATTTATACATAATCAATTGCAATTGATTATGGAAGAGCCGGGACCAGTACGGTTATTGATGCATGTAATGGATGGATTCCGTGGCTGCATGACTTGATTACCTATCCGGTAAAGCTGCTCTGCTTGAGCGTCATTGATAGCCTGTTGCCGTTGCTGAATGAGTTGTTGGCTTTGCTGATGTACGGAGATGATGAGCCGTCTGGCATCTTCAAACTGATCTCTTGACATTTGTCCAGCTTCGTACTGTCGTGCCAAGGGGATCAATCTTGCAGTGGTCTCCATCATCAATGGCTTTTGAGGGTCTGACGGTAAGCTGTTCATCCGTGCCCAAAGTTCAGAATAGTAGGTAGACCAAGGGATTTGGCCGACCTGCGCCTGGTATTGGCGGCTTGTTCGCCACCTTTGAAAATCTTCGATCTCTGCTCGCTGCTGAGGCGAAGCGCAAGCGGAAAGCAAGATCGTAAGGATGAGGGAGAGAAGCAGTCGAGACATGCGAAACAGCCAAAGTTACATGCCGAATGTAGAATATATTCCGTGGACTGACAATCTCATCGGCTCGATATTTGGGCCGTGTCCTCCCTTAGCAAAGCCCAGAAATCACTTGCCGTCAATGTCAAACGGCTCCGTCTTGCCAAGGGGATCACGCAAGAGGAACTGGCGTTTCTTGCTGATATTGACCGTACCTATGCAAGCCAAATCGAGAGGTCCATTGCGAACCCCTCTCTCGGGATCATTTGCGCTGTGGCGGATGCTCTTGGGACAACCTATGAAACTCTACTGGCTGAGACTAAGTCGACTTAAAGGACTGTCGACCAGTGCTGTGTCAGCTTTCAGCGTTCGGGCTTACGAGAGCGCATTTCAGATGGGCGCATTTGCCCACAAGCAGCTCAAATTTTAAGGCGGGTCCTATGGGGGGTAGAGAGGCGGGCGTACCCGAGAGCCCCATGAATAAAGCCTTTTTGGCGGAAGCGGTGAGATTCGAACTCACGGACCCTTGCGAGCCGCCGGTTTTCAAGACCGGTGCAATCGACCACTCTGCCACACTTCCGAAGCCGCCATTGTAGCGGCACAAGCCTGCCTTACTCGCCCTGCGAGCCGCGGTGGGCCCAGGCGGTGGTGTGCTTTTCAACGTAGCTGAAGAGCTCGTACATCACCATGGCCATGGCGCCCACCACCACCAGGCCCGCAAAGGCCAGACCCATCTGCATGGCCGACCCGGCCGAGATCAGCAGGTAGCCGATGCCTTCGTTGGCGGCCGTCATTTCGGAGACGGTGGTGCCGACAAAGGCCAGCGTGATGGCGACCTTGAGCGAGCCGTAGAAGTAGGGCATGGAGCGCGGCAGGCCGACCTTGACCAGCACGTCCCAGCGCTTGGCGCCCAGCACCCGCAGCACGTCTTCGAGTTCCGGCTCGAGCGTGGCCAGGCCGGTGGCGATGTTGACCATGATGGGGAAGAAGCTGATCAGGAAAGCCGTGAGGATGGCCGGGCCGATGCCGATGCCGAACCAGACCACCAGGATGGGCACGAAGGCGGCCTTGGGCAGGGCATTGAAGGCGGTCATCAGCGGGTAGACGGCGGCGTAGGCGATGCGCGAGCTGCCGATCACGAAGCCCAGCAACACGCCCACCACGATGGCGATGCCAAACCCCGCCATCGTCACCCAGAAGGTGCGCCAGGCGTGACCGGCGATCACTTCGCGGAATTCGACAAACTGCTGCCAGATGCGCGAGGGGCTGGGGAAGACGAATTCCGAGACGCTGAAGGCGCGGCACAGGCCTTCCCAAAGCAGCAGGGTGATGACGAGCAGGATCCATGAGGACCAGCGTTCCAGTGTTTTCTTGTTCATGGTCAGGCCTTGGCTTACTGGTTGATCACGGCGCCGCTCTTGCGCATGGCGCCGATGTGGCCGCGCAGCTCATGCACGATGTTGGTGAATTCGGGGGTGTAGGTGATCTCCAGGTCGCGCGGGCGCGGCAGCTCGATCTCCTTTTTCACCACGAAGCGGCCCGGGCCCTTGCTCATCACATAGACCGTGTCGGCCAGGAAGACCGATTCGCGCAGGTCGTGGGTGACCAGGATCACGTTGAAGCGCTGCTCGGTCCAGAGGTCACGCAGCGTGCACCAGAGTTCTTCGCGGGTGAAGGCATCGAGCGCACCGAAGGGCTCGTCGAGCAACAGCATTTTAGGTTCGTGGATCAGGGCGCGGCAGATGCTGGCGCGCTGCTGCATGCCGCCCGAGAGTTGCCAGGGGAACTTGTCTTCGTAGCCGCCCAGGCCCACGGTCTGCAGCAGCTTGCGCGCGCGGGCCACGTACTCGTCCTTGTTCTGCTTGAAGTTCGAGCGGTAGGGCTCGACGATTTCCAGCGGCAGCAGGACATTGTCGATGGTGGTTCGCCAGGGCAGCAGCGAAGGCGCCTGGAAGGCCATGCCGCTGATCTTGAGCGGGCCGGTGACCGGCTGCCCGTCGACCAGGATCTTGCCTTTGCTGGGCATCTTCAGGCCGGTGGTGAGCTTCATGAAGGTGGACTTGCCACAGCCCGAAGGACCGACGATGGCGATGAACTCGCCTTGCCGCACCTGCAGGTTGATGTCTTCCACCGCAAAGTGGTTCTGGGCCAGCAACTCGTCGTTGTAGGCCAGCCAGACGTTCTGGAAATCGACAAAGGCTTCGGACATGGTGGGGATCCGGAATGTGAATGTGTGCTGAAGTGTATACAGTTTTGGCCGGAAAAAAAAAACCGGCGGTGCCGAAGCAGCGCCGGTGCGGTTTCCCGTTTACTTCTTGCCCTTGGGCAGGATGTCGAGTTCCTTGGCACTGGGCAGGAAGGAGCCGTTCCAGACGTCGTCCACCTTGACGCGGGTCTTGGTGTTGAAGGCGTCGGAGACCTGGGAGGCCATCAGCGACAAACGACCGCCGTTGATCTGGCCAAAGCCTTCGGTGCGGGCGTCGGGGCTGTTGATCACCGTGTCGATCGCCAGCTTGAGGCGGCGCGTTTCGAGTTCGGTGTTGATGATGCCGTCGCGGGCCTTGACCGATTCGATGGCCTTGGTCGGGTCGGCGATCACTTCCTTGGCCCCCTTGGTGAAGGCGGCAAGAAAGGCTTTCACCGCGGCCGGGTTTTCCTTGAGGATCTTGGGGGTGGCGATGATGGCGTTGCCGTAGAGCTTGACGCCGAAGTCCGGGTAGGGCAGCACGGTCACGTCCTCGGCCTTGACGCCGCGCGCTTCGATGTTGAGCAGCGAGGTGAAGGTGAAGCCGGTGATCGCATCGACGTCACCGCGCACCAGCATGGTCTCGCGCAGCGGCGGGTCCATCGCGGTCCAGGCCACGTTGCCGATGCCGTTGGCTTTCTGGAAGATCGGGAAGGCACGGCGGCCGGCGTCAAAGACGGGTGCGCCGAGCTTCTTGCCGGTCAGGTCGGCCGGGGTCTTGATGCCGGTCTTCTTGAGGGCCATGACCGATGCCGGGGTGTTGTTGTAGACCATCATGATGGCCACCGGCTTGTTGGGCGCGTCCGGGTTGTTGGCGTGGAATTCCATCAGCGCGGCCAGATCGGCAAAGCCCAGGTCGTAGGTGCCCGAGGCCACACGGGTGACGGCAGCGCCCGAACCGTTGCCGGCATCCACCGCCACATCCAGCTTGGCATCCCTGAAGTAGCCTTTGGCCACAGGGTGCAGGAACAGCGCCGAAGGGCCCTCGAAGCGCCAGTCCAGCTGGAACTTGATCGGGGTGGTCTGGGCCTGGGCTGTGCCCAGGCTGAGGGCGGTGGCCAGCACGGCGGTGGACTTGAGGAAAAAGCGCTTGTTCATGGGTGCTCCTGAGCGGGGTAAACGGTGAAAACGGTTTTAGCAATTTCAATGCCCATTATCACGGCTGGTCCTGACAGCAACTGTCAGGGCCATCCCTAGTTTTTTCACCAGCCTGGTGCATCGGTGCCGGCGTTGCACCAGGGGGAGGCATCTGTCTTCTGTATTTGTATCCCATATGGGTGCTGCTCAGCCCAGCAGATCGAGCAGGGTGCGCGCCACCACCTTGGTGGCGCGGCGCACGTCCTCGAGCTGCACATGCTCGTCCGAGCGTTTGGCGTTGGACTCGCGCACGGTACGGGGGCCGGCACCGTAGATGACGCCGGGGATGCCGCGTTCGACGTAGAGCCGCACATCGGTGTAGAGCGGGGTGCCCACGGCGGGGATGGGCTCGCCGAAGACGGTCTGCCCGTGCTTCTGGATGGCGTCGACCAGCGGCTGGTTGCCGGCCAGCGGCACCATGGCGTTGGCCAGCAGGATGCGGCGGACGTCGACCTTGAGCTGCTTGCCGCCGCGCGGCGGGTTGAAGCTGGCAGCCGCGTCGGCAATGGTCTGGCGGATGGCCGCTTCGACTTCGGCCGGGTTCTCTTCCGGGATCATGCGGCGGTCGAGTTTGAAGACCACCTTGCCGGGCATGACGTTGGTGTTGGTGCCGCCACTGATCTGACCCACGTTCAGGTAGGGGTGGGTGATGCCCTCGACTTTGGAGCTGATCTTCTTGTAGTCGGCATTGAGGGCGTGCAGCGCGTTCAGGATGTGCACCGCGCCCTGCAGCGCGTCGGTGCCGGTGTCGGGGATGGCGGCGTGGGCCATTTCGCCCTGTACCGTCACTTCCATCTGCAGGCAGCCGTTGTGGGCGGTCACCACCTGGTAGCTGAAGCCCGCCGCGATCATCAGGTCAGGCTTGGTCAGGCCCTTGGCCAGCAGCCAGCCCGGGCCCATTTCGCCGCCAAACTCCTCGTCGTAGGTGAAATGCAGCTCCACCCCGCCTTTCAAGGGCAGACCCAGCGACTCGAGCGCACGCGTGGCGTAGGTGAACGTGGAAAAGTCGCTCTTGCTGACCGCGGTGGCGCGGCCGTACATCGCGCCGTTCTCGATCTCGCCCCCATAGGGGTCGTGCGTCCAGCCTTCGCCCGGGGGCACCACGTCGCCGTGGGCGTTCAGGGCAATCGTCTTGCCCGTGCCGTACTTTCGGCGAACGATCAGGTTGGTGATGGACGCCAGGCCATAGGCCTTGACCTCGGCCTCGGGCACGGCGTGCCGCTCGGCTTCGTAGCCGAAGGCCTGGAGCAATTGGGCGGTGCGCTCGGCGTGGGGGGCATTGTTGCCCGGCGGTGTGTCGGTGGGCACCTGCACCAGCGCCTGCAGGAACTTCACCTGCTCGTCGAAGTGGGCGTCGATCCAGGCGTCGAGTTGTGCGTATTGTTGTGGGGTGGCGCTCATTGGATGTCTTGCTCCAGTTGATTCAGGACATGGGTGAAGGCATCGACGCACAGCTGCATGTCGTCGCAGGTGGTCGATTCAAGCGGGTTGTGGCTGATGCCCGCGTTTTCGCCGCGCACAAACAGCATGGCCTGCGGCATGACCTCGTGCAGCTTCATGGCGTCGTGGCCGGCGCCACTGGGCAGCCTGAACAGTGGCACCCCCAGGGCGCTGACGGCGCGCTCCCAGCGGGCCTGCCATTCGGAGGCGCTGGGGGCGGCAGCCGCCCGCATGGTTTCTTCTGCGGTGCAGCGCACACCGCGGCGTTCGCAAATGGCCTGCAGCTGCGCCAGCACATCGGCCTCCAGCGCATCGCGCTGGGCGTCTGTGGGCGCGCGCAGGTCCAGGCTGAAGCTGCAACGGCCCGGCACCACATTGATGGAGCCGCTGGGCACCTGCAGCTGGCCGATGGTGGCCACGCTGTCGCCGTCCTGGGCGGCGCGCTGCTCCATGTAGAGCGCCAGTTCGGCCACCGCGCAGGCGGCGTCCCGGCGGCGGTCCATGGGGGTGGTGCCGGCATGGCTGGCGGTGCCGATCACTTCGCAGAGATAGCGCACGCTGCCGTTGATGGAGGTGACCACACCCAGCGGAATGTTCACTTCATTGAGCACCGGTCCCTGCTCGATGTGCACTTCGACGAAGCCCAGGTAGTTGGCCGGGTCGCGCTGGATTTTGGGGATGTCGTCGACGCACAGGCCCGCGTGCTGCATGGCGGCGCGCATGGTGATGCCGTCGGCGTCTTTTTGCTCCAGCCAGTCCGGGTTGAACTGGCCGATCAGCGCACCCGAACCGAGGAAGGTGGCGCGGTAGCGCTGGCCTTCTTCCTCGGCAAAGGCCACGACCTCGATCCCAAACGGCAGACGCTTTTGCTGCTTTGTCAGCTCGCGCACGCAGGCCATCGGCACGAAGATCCCCAGACGGCCGTCGTACTTGCCACCGTTGCGCACGGTGTCGTAGTGGCTGCCGGTCAACAGGTATCGGGCCCCTGAGCTGGCTGGGTGGTAGCGGCCCACCACATTGCCCACCGCGTCGATCCCGACCTCGTCAAAGCCGCAGTCCTTCATCCAGTGGCTGATGCGCTGCGCGCAGGCGCGGTGGGCGTCGGTCAGGTAGGTGACGGTGAGCTGGCCCTTCTCGGCAAAACCGGGGTCGCTGTGTGTGCTGAGCTTTTCTTGCCAGTCCCAGACCAGCTGGCCCAGCGTGGGCGCCACGCCGAACTTGTCGTTCAGGCGGATTTCAACGATGCGGTGGATGTTGCGCAGGCACTCGGCCAGTTCAAAGTCGGGGTGGCCGTGCAGGCGGCGCTCGAAGGCCTCGATGATCTGCGCCTTGTTCAGGCCCACGCCGCGCGGGCCGCGCACCGCCAGGATGAAGGGCCAGCCGAACTTGGCGTTGTAGTCGGCGTTGAGTTGTTGGATTTTGGCGAACTCCTCAGGCGTGCAGTCGGTCAGGCCAGCCTTGGTTTGCTCGTTGGTGGATTCGGCGGTCAGCGTCTTGCTGACCATGGCCTTGCCCGCCAGCTCGGGGTGGGCGCGGATCAGGCCGATCTGCGCCTCGCGCCCGGCGTGTGCCAGCACCTCGCACATGGCGTGCTTGAGGTGCGCCAGTGACCGGAAGGGGCGGGCGTCAAGCGCCTGCTCGGCGATCCAGGGCGAGTGTTCGTACAGGCCGTCGAGCATCCGGGCCGCGTCTTCGCGGCTGGCGCTGTTGAGTTGTTCGAGGTTCAGTGTCATGTGGGTCCTGGTGCGAGCAGTTGGTCTTTGCCGGAGCGGCGTCCTCGCCACAAGCGAGGATGAGCGAGCGTGCCCGGCGCGGCGAGCACACCGCTCCTGCAGCGGATGGCCTCAACCGGATTGGGGGTGGGTGGCTTTCCAGTGCCGTGCAATGTCGATGCGCCGCGCCACCCAGACCTGGTCGTGCGACTGGATGTGGTCCAGAAAACGTTGCAGCGCGGTGATGCGGCCCGGGCGTCCGAGCAGCCGGCAATGCATGCCGATGCTCATCATCTTGGGCCGGTTCAGGCCATGGGGGTCGCCTTCGGCGTACAGCGCATCGAAGGTGTCCTTCATGTACTGGAAGAAGGGGTCGGCGTGCGAGTAGCCCTGGGGTAGCGCAAAGCGCATGTCGTTGCAGTCCAGCGTGTAAGGCACGATCAGCTGGTGGGCATCGCTGCCGTCTGACTTGCGCACCTTCATCCAGAAGGGCAGGTCGTCGCCGTAGTAGTCGCTGTCGTATTCGAAGCCGCCATAGTCGGCGACCAGACGGCGGGTGTTGGGACTGTCGCGGCCGGTGTACCAGCCCAGAGGCCGTTCACCGGTGAGTTTCTGGATGATTTCCATCGCCTCGGCCATGTGGGCGCGTTCGGTGTCCTCGTCAATGTTCTGGTAGTGGATCCACTTGAGGCCGTGGCAGGCAATGTCGTAGCCCAATGCCTTGAAGGCTGCGGTCACGTCGCTGTGTTTTTGCAGCGCGGTCGCCACGCCAAAAACGGTGAGCGGCAGGCCGCGCCGTTCAAACTCGCGCAGGATGCGCCAGACACCTGCCCTGGAGCCGTATTCGTAAATGCCTTCCATGCTGATGTGGCGGGCCTCGAAGGCGGCAGGGTTGAACATTTCAGAGAGGAACTGCTCGCTGGCCTGGTCGCCGTGCAGCACGGAGTTTTCGCCGCCTTCCTCATAGTTCAGCACGAACTGCACCGCCACGCGGGCACCGCCCGGCCACCGGGCGTGGGGCACCTCGCGGCCATAGCCGACCAGGTCGCGGGGGTAGGGGAGGGTGGCGTCGTAGAGGCTCATGGGGTCAGGGCGTTTCAGGACAGGGCCAGTGCAATGTCGTGGGTGGGCACCTTGCGGTCGAAGGTCAGCCCTTCTTCCACATGCAGCAGGTGGTCGTTCATCAGCTGCACCGCCCGCTCGGTGTCCTTGGCGGCCAGGGCAGCGACGATCTCTTCGTGCTCGTCGGTCGAATGCTGGGCCTCGCTGCGCGACTGGTACATCAGGGTGATCAGGGCACAGCGCGAAATCAGTTCGCCCAGCATCTGGGCCAGCACCTGGTTGCCCATCAGCTCGGCCATGTGGACGTGGAAGTCGCCCAGCAGCTCGGTGCGGCCGGAGACGTCCTCCTTGGCCACAGCCTCGCGCTCCTGCTGGATGTGCGCCCTGAGCGACTTGATTTTGGCCGGGGTCACCCCTTGCACGAATTCGCGCGCCATCTGGGTTTCCAGCATGCGGCGCACGGCAAACACCTGCCGGGCTTCGTCCACTGACGGTGCCGCCACAAAAGCGCCGCGCGCAGGTTCCATGCGGATCAAGCGGTTCTGCGACAGCTGAAACAGGGCCTGGCGCACCAGCGTGCGCGAGACGCCGAAGTGGTCGGCCAGCTTTTGCTCGGCCAGTTTGGCCCCCGGCAACAGCCGGTGTTCGACAATGGCCCGCGTCAGGGCTTCCACAATGCTGTGGGTGGTGGAGGTTTCCGTGGCTTTGGGGCTGTCCATGCGGGGGATGATAGCCAGAAAAACCAAAAGTGTATACACTTTCGTCGACTGACACTGTTCACCTCTCCGAGAAAGCGAGTTCCCATGGGTCTGAGCACACACGTTCTGGACACGATGCACGGCTGCCCGGCTGCCGGCATGCAGGTGGCCCTCTACACCACCCAGGGCGATCAGGCCACCCTGGTCAAGCGCCTGACCCTCAATGCCGATGGCCGCAACCCGGACGGCCCGCTCTTTGACAACGCCAGCCTGCGCAAGGGCACCTACCGGCTGGTGTTCGACGTCAGCGGTTACTTCAAGGCGCGGGGGGTCCAGCTGCCCGAACCCAATTTCCTCAACCAGGTGGCGCTGGACTTTGGCGTCGCCCACGTGGACCAGCATTACCATGTGCCCCTGCTGGTCAGCCCCTGGAGCTATTCCACCTACCGGGGCTCCTGAAAAACAATTGGAACAATTGGGGTCAACAATTGGGGTCTAAAAAAATTGGGGTCTGACCCCAATTAATCACCCCAATTAATCTGTGACCCCAATTAATCTGACTGCGGGCCGGCCCGATTCCCTAAAATCAGGGTCCATTCTTGAATTGCCCCGCACCATGACCCAAGTCACCAACACCGTGCGCTTTGTGCTCGACGGCCGCATTGTCGAAGCCCAGGGCGAGCGACGCACCACCACCGTACTCGACTACCTGCGCGAACAGCTGCACCGCACTGGCACCAAGGAGGGTTGCGCAGAGGGAGATTGCGGCGCCTGCGTGGTGATGGTCGGCGAACTCAACGACGCAGGCACGGGGGTGAACTACGTGCCGGTCAATGCCTGCATCCAGCTGCTGCCCTCCCTGGATGGCAAATCGGTCAAAACCGTCGAAAGTCTCAAAAATGCCGACGGCAAGCTGCATCCGGTGCAGGATGAAATGGTCAAGTGCCACGGCTCGCAGTGCGGCTTCTGCACCCCCGGCATCGTCATGAGCCTGGTCAACCTGGTGCAGGTGCTGCCCCAACCCAGCCGCCGGCAAATCACCGACGCGCTCTCGGGCAATCTGTGCCGCTGCACCGGATACAAACCGATCATCGACGCCGCCGCCAAAGCCTGCGAGCGTCCATCCGAACTCAAAATCGACGACACCGCCGACATCCCCCTGCTTCAAGAGATTGCCCGCAGCAAGACGCCAACCCTGAGCCTGGACGGCGAGATCATCGTGCAGCCGGTGGTGCGCACCCGCAAGGGCAATGAATTCGTCTCGCCTGCCACCCTGGCCGAGGTGGCCGACTACCTGGTCAAGCACCCGACCACCACCTTGCTGGCCGGCAGCACCGAAATCGGTCTGCAGGTCAACAAGCAGTTCAGCCGGCCCGATCACATCATGTACCTGGGCAATGTGGCCGAGCTGCGCCAGGTGCGCGAAACCCCCCAGTCCTGGCGCATCGGTGCGGCGGTGTCGCTGGCCACGGTCGAAGGCCTGATCGCCGAGGCCTATCCTGACTTTGCCGAGGTGCTGCGCCGCTTTGGCTCACCGCCGATCCGATCGACCGCCACCCTGGCGGGCAACATCGCCAACGGCTCGCCGATCGGCGACTCCATGCCCTGCCTGATGGCGCTGGGCGCCACGCTGGTGCTGCGCCGTGGCGACAAGAGCCGCACGGTCGCACTCGACCAGTTCTACACCGGCCAAAAGCGCAATGTGCTGCAGCCCGGCGAGTTCATTGAAGCCATCGAACTGCCCAAACCCGTGGCCGGACAGGTGTTCCGGGCCCACAAGGTCAGCAAGCGTTTCGAGCAGGACATTTCTGCCACCTGTGCGGCCATCAGTTACACGCGCAAGGGCGGCAAGCTCAGTGGCGTGAAGCTGGCCTACAACGGCCTGGCCCCGTCACCCTGCCGCGCACCCAAGCTCGAGGCGATGCTGGAGGGCCGGGCACCAGCCGATGTGTCCGCCGCCGCGCTGGATGCGGCCATCGCCGACAGCTTTGTCGCCCGCGATGGCCTGCGCGCCACCTGGACCTACCGCTCACTGGTGGCACGCAACCTGGTGCTGGAATTCATTGAAGAACAGAAAGAGGTGGCTTGAATGAACGCGCCCATCAACCTGAAAAACCTGCTGCCCACCACCCACGTCCAGCAGGGCGCCGAGATCGTCCATGAATCGGCGCATCTGCACGTCACCGGCGGTGCCACCTACACCGATGACATCCCGGAAGTGGCCGGCACGCTGTACGCCGCCCTGATCAAGTCGCCCGTGGCCCATGGAGAACTGATCGGCGAAGGCATCGACCGTGCGGCCATCCTCCGCGAGCATGGTGTGGTGGCGGTGTTCACTGCCAAGGACATCCCGGGAGAGAACAACTGCGGCCCGATCGTGCACGACGACCCTTTCCTGGCCGACGGCAAGGTGGAGTTTCTTGGTCAGGCGGTGGCCGTTGTGGTGGCGCGCGAGATGGTTTATGCCCGCGAAGCCGCTGCCAAGGCCCAGGTGCAGGTCAAGGCGCTCACCCCCATCCTGACCATCGAGGATGCACTCCAGGCGCAGAGCTTCGTGATGCCTGCCAAGGGCATCGTGCGAGGCGATGCCGCTGCCGCCATCGCTGCCGCACCGCACAAAATCAAGGGCACGACCCGCACCGGCCAGCAGGAGCAGTTCTACCTCGAAGGCCAGATCACCTACGCGGTACCGAAGGAAGACGGCCAGCTCACGCTGTTCTGCTCGACCCAGCACCCCGACGGCAACCAGCGCGAAGCCGCCGCCGCGCTCAACCTCACGACCAACGATGTCGAAGTGATCTGCCGCCGCATGGGTGGCGGCTTTGGCGGCAAGGAAGGCAATGCCAGCATCTTCAGCCAGAGCGCTGCGCTGGCGGCGTTCAAGCTGCAAAAGCCCGTCAAGCTGCGTGTCCACCGCGACGACGACATGACCATCACCGGCAAGCGCCACGACTTCCGCATCGATTACGAGGTGGGCTTTGACGAGAGTGGGCGCATCCTGGGGGCCGACATCATGCTGGCCTCGCGCTGCGGCTACAGCGTGGACTACTCCGGCCCGGTCAACGATCGCGCCTGCCTGCACATCGACAACTGCTACCACATCCCCGCGCTCAAGCTGGTCAGCCACCGTTGCAAGACCCATACCCAGAGCGCTACCGCCTTCCGTGGTTTTGGTGGTCCGCAGGGCATGTTCGGCATCGAAACAGTGATCGACGAGATCGCCGCCACCCTGGGCAAAGACCCGCTGGAGGTGCGCCAGCGCAACCTCTACAAGGACCCGGCCGTCAGCGGCACGCCCGACACCATGACCACCCAATACAACCAGTTGATTGAAGACTGGGTCGGTGACAAGGTGATTGCCCAGCTGGAGCAGGAATCCCAATACGCCAAGCGCCGCGCTGCAGTGCAGGCCTTCAACGCGAAAAGCAAGACCCGCAAGCGTGGCATTGCGTTGGTGCCGCTCAAGTTCGGCATCAGCTTCACCGCCACCCACCTCAACCAGGGCGGTGCGCTGCTGGTGATCTACATGGACGGTTCGGTCAGCTGCAACCATGGCGGCACCGAAATGGGGCAGGGCCTCAACACCAAGATGGCACAGGTCTGCGCCGACGGTCTGGGCATCAGCGTGGACAAGGTGCGTGTGACCGCCACCGACTCGCAGAAAGTGCCCAACGCCTCGGCCACCTCCGCCTCCAGCGGTGCCGACATCAATGGCGCGGCCATCATGAACGCCACCGCGCAGATGCGCGAGCGCCTCAGGCCGGTGGCCGCCCGCATGCTGGGCTGCACACCCGAAGAAGTCGGCTTTGCCAACAATGCCGTGCATGGCGGTGGCCAGTCGGTCGAGTGGTCGGCCCTGACCAAGCAGGCCTGGCTCGACCGCGTGGGCCTGAGCGTCACGGGCTTCTACATGACGCCCGAGATCAAGTACGACTTCACCACCCTCAACGGCCGCGCTTTCTACTACTACTGCTACGGCGCTGCCGTCAGCGAAGTCGAAATCGACACCCGCACGGGCGAGTGGTGGCTGCAGGGCGTGGACATCGTGCACGATGTGGGCCGCAGCATCAACCCGGCGATCGACAAGGGCCAGATCGAGGGCGCCTACATCCAGGGCATGGGCTGGCTGACCATGGAAGAGTGCATCTGGGACAACAAGGGCAAGCTGCTCACCCACGGCCCGTCCACTTACAAGATCCCGGTGGCTGGCGATGTCCCCGAGCATTTCAATGTGAGCCTGTTCGACAACGCCAACCTCAAGCCCACCCCTTTCCACAGCAAGGCCACCGGGGAGCCGCCGCTGATGCTGGGCCTGTCGGCCTTCTTTGCGCTCAAGGACGCGGTGGCGGCCAGTGCCGGCCACAAGTCGGTGGTCCGCATGGATGCGCCGGCCACGCCCGAGCGCATCCTGCTGGCCTGCGAAAAGGCCAGGGCCGACGCTGGCCTGGCCTGAGGTCCTGGCCGCCATGAGGGCACCGGTTCTGCACGGGACCGGTGCTTTTTTCATGGTGTGCCGACACACTAGAATCAACCACGTTGATCCCAGCCCCGGACCCTGACTTGAACAGCGTTGCGCAGAACCTGCCCAGACACATCGCCATCATCATGGACGGCAATCGGCGCTGGGCCAAGAAACGCTTCATGCCGGCCGCCCTGGGGCATGCTGCAGGCGCCCGCCGGGTGCGCGAGATCGTCGAGGCCTGCGCCAAGGCGGATGTCCCCTACCTGAGCCTCTTTGCATTCAGCACCGAGAACTGGAAGCGGCCCGAGGATGAAATCAGCAGCCTGATGGGCTTGTTCATGACCTACCTGGAAAAAGAGGTGGCCAGCATGAACGAGAACGGCGTTCGCCTGCGCGTGCTGGGTGATGTCAGCCGGTTCTCCGAGCCCTTGCAGGCGCTGATCGGGCATGCCGAAAGCCAGACCGCCGGTAACCGGCGCATCACCCTGCAGGTCTGCGCCAATTACGGTGGCCGCTGGGACATGCTGCAGGCTGCACGCGCCTGGCAACAGGACCATCCGAACGCCAGCCTGCATGACCTGAGCGAAGAGGCGCTAGCGCCCTACCTGAGCACAGCCGAGGCCCCGGAAGTGGACCTGCTGGTGCGCACCGGCGGGGAGTCCCGGGTCAGCAATTTCCTGCTCTGGCAGGCCGCCTACGCAGAACTCTTTTTCACGGACGACCTCTGGCCGGATTTCAATGCCGCGCGGCTGCGCCAGGCACTGGACTGGTTTGCAGGGCGTGATCGGCGTTTTGGTTCGTCGGCCCCTCTTTGATCAAAGGAACCTGGCACATGCGCAAAGGCATCATCCTGGCCGGTGGCTCCGGCACCCGGCTCTACCCAGTGACACAGGCCGTGAGCAAGCAGCTCATGCCGGTCTACGACAAGCCCATGGTCTATTACCCGCTGAGCACGCTGATGCTCTCGGGCGTCCGGGATGTGCTGCTGATCAGCACCCCACAGGACACGCCACGCTTTACCGAGTTGCTCGGTGATGGCAGCCAGTGGGGCATGAACATCCAGTATGCCGTGCAGCCCAGCCCGGATGGGCTGGCGCAAGCCTTCATCATTGGCAGGCACTTCGTGGGCCGGGACCCGAGCGCGCTGGTGCTGGGCGACAACATCTTCTACGGCCATGACCTGGTCAAATTGCTCGCCAGTTCCGACGCCCGCAGCAGCGGCGCCAGCGTGTTCGCCTACCGCGTGCATGATCCCGAGCGTTATGGCGTGGTCGAGTTTGACGCCAAGCAGCGGGCCATCAGCATCGAGGAAAAGCCCAAGGCGCCCAAGAGCCACTATGCCGTTACCGGCCTGTATTTCTACGATCAGCAGGTCTGTGACATCGCGGCGGACATCCGGCCATCCGCACGCGGCGAGCTGGAAATCACCGATGTCAACAGGCGTTACCTCGAGATGGGGCAGCTCCATGTCGAGATCATGGGCCGGGGCTACGCCTGGCTGGACACAGGCACCCACGACAGCCTGCTCGAGGCAGCGGGGTTCATCGCCACCCTGCAAAAACGCCAGGGCCTGATGGTGGCCTGTCCCGAAGAGATCGCCTATGCCCAGCAATGGATTGATGCCGAAGCCATCCGTCGCCTGGCCCAGCCACTGGCCAAGACCGGTTACGGTCAATACCTGCTCAACCTTCTGTAGGAGCGGTCTCTGACCGCGAAGAATTTTTCAAATCGCGGTCACAGACCGATCCTGCACAACACCCCATGCCTTACACCGCCACCCCCACTGCCATCCCAGACGTCCTGGTGCTCGAGCCCAAAGTGTTCGGCGATGCCCGCGGCTTTTTCTTCGAGTCCTTCAACGCCCGCGATTTCACCCGGGCCACTGGTCTGCAGACCGAGTTTGTACAGGACAACCACAGCAAGTCGGCGCGCGGCGTGCTGCGCGGACTGCACTACCAGATCCAGCACCCCCAGGGCAAGCTGGTGCGGGTGGTGGAGGGCGAAGTCTTCGATGTGGCCGTGGACCTGCGCCGCTCCTCGCCATCGTTCGGTCGCTGGGTGGGCGAGCGCCTGAGCGCCGACAACCACAAGCAGCTGTGGGTGCCTGCCGGCTTTGCCCATGGCTTTGTGGTGCTCAGCGAGAGCGCCCAGTTTCTCTACAAGACCACCGACTACTGGTACCCCGAACACGAACGCAGCCTGCTGTGGAACGATCCGGCCATCGGCATCGACTGGCCACTCCAGGGTCAGCCCCTGCTGGCGCCCAAGGATGCCGCCGCCGTGCCGCTGCGCGAGGCCAGCTGCTTTGAATGAGCCGTTGACCAGCGCGGAAACAGGCTGCGCTGGTTGAGCCATTGCGCCACTTCATCGTCACTGACCTGCGGGAAGTGTTCGTAAAACTGCCCGACAGCCTGGAACATCGGGGGCGTCGACAGGCACACGGTTTCGTCGGCCAGCGCCTGCACCTGGTGCAGGGCCTCGCTGGAGGCCACCGGCACCGCACAGACCAGTCGCGCCGGTTTTCCGCGGCGTACGGCGGTCAGCGCAGCGGCCATGGTGGCCCCCGTCGCCAGGCCATCGTCCACCACGATCACCTGCCGGCCGCGCACCGGTACAGGACCGCGCAGGGGTCTGTAGAGCCGCCTGCGCTGCTGCAGGGTCTGGGTCTGCCGGTTTTTCTCGGCCGTGATCCAGGCCGGTGTGGCGCCCACCGATGTGGCATGCGCTGCCAGACTGGCATGCCCGCTCTCATCGATGGCACCGATGGCCAGCTCAGGCTGCAGCGGGGCGCACAGCTTGTGCACGAGCACCACATCCAGCTCGCCATCGAGCTGTTGTGCCAGCACGGCCCCCATGGGCACGGCGCCCCGCGGGATGGCCAGGATCAGAGGGGATTGCCCGCGGTAGCGCCGCAGGCGCAGGGCCAGCATGCCGGCCGCCTCGATTCGGTCTTTGAACATCGGGTTGTCCTTGGCTTGGAGACCCATGATCTGCTGCAGCGCTGCGGCTGTCGGTGTCCCAGCCCATGAAAAAAGCCGCATCCCGTGCAGGATGCGGCTGGCGGTGTGCGCGGGCAGACTGACTTACAGCCCGGCTGCCGCCCGAAGCGCTGCGGCTTTATCGGTTTTTTCCCAGGTGAACTCGGGTTCGTCACGGCCGAAGTGGCCGTAGGCGGCGGTCTTGGTGTAGATCGGGCGCAGCAGGTCCAGCATCTGGATGATGCCCTTCGGACGCAGGTCGAAGTGCTCGGCCACCAGGGCGGAGAGTTTTTCGTCAGCGATCTTGCCGGTGCCCAGGGTGTTGACCGTGATGTTCATCGGGCGGGCCACGCCAATGGCATAGGCGACCTGGATCTGGCACTTTTCGGCCAGGCCCGCGGCCACGATGTTCTTGGCCACGTAGCGGGCGGCATAGGCGGCCGAGCGGTCCACCTTGGACGGGTCCTTGCCCGAGAAGGCGCCACCGCCGTGCGGGCAGGCGCCGCCGTAGGTGTCGACGATGATCTTGCGGCCGGTCAGTCCGCAGTCGCCTTGCGGGCCGCCGATGACAAACCGGCCGGTCGGGTTGATCAGGTACTTGGTGTCCTGCAGCCATTCTTTGGGCAGCACGGGCTTGATGATCTCTTCGATGATGGCTTCGGTGAAGCTGGCCTTCATCTTGGTGGCCGACTCCGACTGGTCGGGGCTGTGCTGGGTGGACAGCACCACGGTGTCGATGCTGTGCGGCTTGCCGTCCA
>JACCDV010819858.1_pt1 | contig 49326 bp, 50 predicted proteins | sample 7446131 | NCBI WGS metagenome assembly JACCDV01 (sample SAMN15323448, study PRJNA562643) | freshwater metagenome | isolation source: river surface water | place: USA:Blue River Watershed | collected 2017-08-17
ATGGGAATGGGAATGGGAATGGGAATGGGAATGGGAATGGGAATGGGAATGGGAATGGGAATGGAGATAAGAAGAAAACGACGAAAAAAACGACGAAGAAGAAATAGACAAAATCATATCATATCAAGAATAATATTTACCAATATCACCAATTCAATCAAAATCTTACACGAGATATATGTTAATATTGGTAATATATACGCGTATACAAATTCCGTCGAGTATTTTTTCTCTTGATGTATTATGTATATACTTATTGTGAGCGAAATTTTGACAATTATCGATACAGAAGTCAGGCAAAATTTTGGTAACGTATTATCTAGCCTAAAAATTATGAATAAAAATAAATACAACGCCATATAATAAATTTCAAATATGTATAAAAATAAACCACGATTTGTTATTTCTTCATCGCATGATATTGATATACACCCGTTATCGATTGTACAATTTTTATATATTTCTGTTTCTATCGGTGTTTCAAGTAACATATAAAACAATTCCTTATCGTTGTGACCAGTATTTTTTATAATTCGATCATTTCGCAAATTTATTAATATATATAACAATATCACGATATTAACCGAAAAAGTAATAAGCAAAGCGATGTCGTCATGAATTGGTCGATCCGGTTCCATCATGAGTTCTAATATATGTCTGTGTTTTATGATATGCGCTGATTCGGATTCTGCTAGAATGGCAGGCATTAATACAATGCTCTTTTAAATCAATTTTTTTTGTAGATAATTACATTATAATCAATATAATGTCGTATTTAGAACAAGATGACAAGGATTTAATTGAGGATATTATGACCAGAAAGGAGTTTTATTGGAATAAGCGATGGTGTAATAATTCGTCAAAAACATCAAATAACGAAATAATACCATATTTTTTATTAGAAGATGCTATCCAAAGTAGTGGCAATTTACGTTTATCATCTTATCAACAATTTGTCAGCAACTATATGAATCCCAATACGCCATACAAACGACTGTTAATGAAATGGCAAACAGGAGCCGGTAAAAGTGTTGGCGCTTTGTCTATAGCGATGAATTTTATAAACAATTATAAATTGGAAGCCGACGCAGGGTCATTACAAATAGGCTCCGTATTTATCATCGGATTTTCCAAGCGTATTTTTATGAATGAGTTGTTGCGTTTTCCAGAATTTGGTTTTTTAACAAAATCGGAAAGATTAACATTGGATAAATTGAGACGCATAGCAACAAGAGGAAGCAAACAAGACGTTGATAGGTATAAAGATCTTGTTATCAAGATTAAAAAGAAATTCGGCAATAGAAAAGGGAATGGTTATTTTAAATTCGACGGATATAAATCGTTTGTTAATAATATCTTCATTTCGTCTGTCGATATCAACTCTCTATCAGAAAGAGAAATAGTAGAGCATATAAATGACGGTCGTATAAAATACAACGCAGAGTTGTTGGCACAATTTAAAAATTCTCTCATGATCTGTGATGAAATTCATAACGTGTATAACAGCTCCGAAAAAAACAATTGGGGTATCGCTATTCAGGCTGTGTTAGATAAAGAACCCACTTGTAGAGCGGTATTTGCTAGCGCCACTCCTATAAACAACAGTCCAACAGAAATAGTTGATTTGTTAAATTTATTATTGCCGGCAGAACAACGATTACGTAAGTCGGATTTTTTCACAGCGGATAAAAAATTAAAACCTGGCGCTATAGAACGTATAGCAGAGTTATCAAAAGGACGCGTTAGTTATGTCCGCGATGTTAATCCCAAATATTATCCACGTATATCGATGATAGGAGAAACGATTCCCACTATAGATTATTTACAGTTTATACGATGCCCAATGAGTGATTTTCACTACAATACGTATAAAAATATATATCACGGAACTCTTTCGCAAGATAGCCAATATCTCGTAGATTTTGTTATAGAAAATCCGGAAGGAGGAGATGGTATATATCAAACGAATATTATAAGAACAAAGCTTCTTAATGCTTCCAATAAATGGAAATTACAATACGGTTTGGATTTTCATAACGGAAAGATTGTCGGAGACGCTTTAACACTCGGTAAATTAGAAAAATATTCCACGAAATACGCGACTATGATGAAAGATCTCATAAATATTCTACAAAATAAAGGCGGTAAAACATTCATATATCACAATATCGTACATATGTCCGGAGTGCTTTTTATAGAACAAGTGTTATTGAAAAACGGATTTATAGACGAAAATGGCGGTAGTAGTGATACCACTCTATGCGCTTTTTGTGGTCAAATTAAATCAAAACACAGCGCCAAAGAAATATCCGGCGGTTATGATAATACGCCAACAAAAAGAGATATACTTTTGGTTCAGAAAAAACGCAAATATATTTGGCGGGCGGATGATAAAGATCTGATGACATTCCGAGTTAAAAATGGTAAATACGTTGTGGCGCATGATTCCATACATAGTGATTTACTAAAAGGCAGATCACGTTATTTACGAGAATTGTCACGTTTACTAAATTCGCAGTTTACGGATAAGCCCGTTTTAATAAGAGTACCCCATTCGGCGCCGAGATTAGGAGAATGGTTATTACATATGGGATTTAAGGAACACGCTCTTCATATGAAATACGTTGGATTAATTCTTGGGGATCCATTTCCTACCGGCGGATCCTCGAAAAAGGTTCTTATTGTTAAGGAAAAAAAATCCAATGATTTCCGTCATAGATACATACCGGCCAGATATATCTTAATACATAGCGATATCGACAAAGGTAATATAGATCAATCCATTGAAAGATTCAACAACCCAGAAAACGCGCGAGGATATCAGTATATGGTATTAATCGGGTCAAAAATCATGAAGGAAAGTCATGATATTAAAGCGATACAAAATGTTTTCATCATGAGTAAACCGGATAATATACCGACGCTCTTACAAATTCGCGGTAGGTCGACAAGAAAAAACAGCCATAAAGATCTTCCATACGAAAACAGGCAAGTTAATGTACGTATATACACCAGTTGTTTACCTATCAAGAAAAATATAAACGGCAAACATATATACGGATTAAGCTACGAAGAAGAAAAATATCGCGAAAAAATAGAATCGTACAAAATAATACAGAAAATAGAAAAAGTTATACATGAGAATGCTATAGATTCAGTTATCAATAGTGAGCTGATAAATCGCGTGCCTGATGGAGATCCCGACCCGCTCGATGCCCTAAAATTCACACCAAATATAAACAAAAAAAATCTACAAGACATGAAAATATCGGATCTGAACACGGATACATTTGATATTTATCACCAAAAAACGGAAATAGAGACTATACGCTTCATGATAAAACGATTTTTTATGGAAGTTTCTCCTGTATGGACGCACGGAAATTTACTGAAAATAATACGGGACGATCCATTGAGATATGAAAATGATATAAATACTTCTCTTTTCACTGAAGAATTATTTATGGCAGCGTTAGACAGACTTTTATGGAAACCATCCGACGAATACGTAGAACCATTTATAAACAAAACTGAACTCAGTTTTATTGATAATTTATTTGACAATACAGATCGTACTATATTTATTGGAACGCCATGTATGATTGTACCCATTATGGATGATGATCAATATTATATAGCATGTCCACTCATAAACAACGAACCCGTTATTGATATTGAAGTAATATATAGAACCAAACATCGAAGATACGCTAATAGTATTAATATAAATCATTTCATGAATACAAAACGTATAGATTTCGACTATGACGATAAGCGCCGTATATTTTACCGCAAATATTTGGACACGTCTTTAGAAAATATGGAAAATGTCGTATGCGAATATGGAACAACTTTTCATATAAAATTCTTGGAAGAATGTATAGATTATGTATTTCGTGCTTGGACAGATCCGAATTTGGAAATTAGTGAATACCATGAATTTTATTTCAAAATGCTATATTACTACGATTTACTATCATTAGTTATGTGGGCTTATACAAGTAAACAAAAAATATTCCGCGAGTATAAGAATTACGCAATACCAGTGAAAGCAAAAGATATCAAATTGAAAACGTTGAGTATATATGAAAAACGCGCTGATAATATTGATGATATTAGTCCCGATGATACTTCAGATTTGGCAACAAGCGGAGTTATAAATCTGCTAAAAACGTCAATTAATAGAACATCCAACGCGTGGATTCCGGCAGAATTCAGATCGGAATACGATAAGATATTGAATGACTCATTTGAACAATTTCGAGGAAGAAAAAAGAAAGCCAAATACATACAAAAAGTATCCGCAAAGTTATTACCTATTGGTCACTATATAAGTAAATTTCCGAAGATATTTCATCCCGAACGCGGATGGACAGAAGATCCTACTTATATACAACACGACCAAGAATATATTGAAAACGATACAATTATAGGATATGACGAAAGATCAAAAACAGGAGTACATATTAGATTCAAATTGCGTAATCCAATTCATAACATCAAAAAACATAAGGACTCTAGGTTAATAGAAAAAGGTACAGTATGTAAATCAAAATCCAAACCTTATCTACGTAATTTGGCTAAAAAATTGGATATTACTATACCGGACAAACTTAACGTGGATGTATTATGTACGCTTATACGTAGTAAATTAATCCGTCTTGAACTAAAAGAGCGTATTCGTAAATCAAAAATCAAATACTTTTATTTCCATTACGAGCAACAACTTCCTTCGTAAAATTAATGATGATCATTAGTGGGATTATTTGTATAACCTTCCAGATCATGTAGAGTTAAACCATCATATACTTTTTTTGCCACTTTATCAGTGTCTTCATAATAAACAATATTTTTGAGCGCCGATTTTTCCCATTGCTCTTCTTCAACGGGCTTGTTTACTACATCTGCCCATTTATCACTATCTCGAATATATAAACCTCCATCAATCTCTCTCCACTGCGAGGCATAAGGATCATCACTCGAATCAAAGAAATATGTGATTGTTTCGCCATACATCCCCTGTCTCAATGGATAATTGTTCTCCTTTTCTGGCTCTGGTTGTGTCACATTATCTTCTTTTCCAACTTTTCTTTTTTCGTATATTACAACTTTCTCCGTATTTCTTTGCGAGCGAAAGAAGTAATACAATAGGAATAATAGTACAACAACGGTAATCGCATACTCAAAAACGTAATAATTCGTGTTGTCCTCAATTACTATTAATGGATCTGACATTATATTATGAAAAATTTAATATCATATATTTGTAATTCAGATACATGTAAACATTGTCATTACTGGTTATAAGCATCTGTATTACAGATAAAACTACTTCGTCAATCTTATTTAATACGACGGTATTATCTTTCTGTTCAAATACTTCGTCCGGTAAAGTATTTCTATTATAACCGTCGTGTAATTCTCTCATAAATCTGTCGCACATGTATTGTAAATCAACCACATAAGCCGATAATATTTCATGGAATGGAAACAACCCAGCAGAAAATTCGTATCGTGTCACATTACTGCCAATATTAAACATACTTAGCATAGATTCGTGTAATTTTTCCTTTATTCTTATATCGTGTATTAAACGGTTAATATCAGCGTTGCTACGAATTCCCTTACTAAATTCCTTTTTGATTATTGTTTTGATCAAATTTGTTATAGCAACGTATACCTCGTTTTGTATAAGGTTAATATTTACATCTTGAGCATTATAATCTATCTTTTCCATGTCTAATTTCCTTGGGATAAACATATTTGGTATGGATTTATTAATAGTAGATTGATGGTAATTAGTCACGCGATCGGGTTTATTAGAACCTTGTATATATTCCAATAACGCTCTTACGCGAAATAACGGTAATCCTAAACCTAATGCGCGTATCCATGGAGCTAATGCTCTGTAATTCACCCCGTCTATAGTTTCCATTACATAAAATAAATTAGCGGTCGTTTTTCCTATGATTTCATAACTAAAGTTCCATTTACTTTCCGGTAATTGATCAATGGTTTTATATTGTTCTATAACTCTGCTTGTTACTCCGTATTCTTCCGGCTGACTATATTGTTCCGCTTCTTCCGGTATGATTATACGCCTTAAATTATATTCTACTGGATTAAATACAACATGATTTAGCTTGATGAAACATACGTTATTAGCGGCGGCGTATTTAGCAAGATTAATCTTACCACTGGTTTGTTTGTTTATCATAATATGAACCAATTTATTGATCGGCATGGAATCCGTAACCGGAATAAAACCAAACGTTTTCATAGGCGGATTAGTATTGTGAATATTTCTATGTTTTCTGTCAAGCGTATTTTTTGCCACGCCTTCGATAAAAAACGTTTTATCAGACTCAATCATATTGTTTATATAAAACACATCTGCTCTTTTTCCGTCCGGTCTATCTGTATCCAATATTTTTTGTAATACCGCGGCATACAAGCTGACAGTATTTTTGTTTTTTCTAAATTCGTTTTGTAGGTGTTCCAATTTATCATCGTCTTCCAAGTTAAATATTTTATCACTGAGATTTTCCAATAGTTTTTCTTCAATATCGTGTTTTTTTGAAAATAGACGATACGTGAAAGATAAATGCGATAAAACATCAGCAGTTTCCAATTTGTAAGTTTGTGATAACAAACTGTTGTCGATATTCTCTGCTAATAGATGTGGTTTATGAATATAATTAATAACGTTTTCCATTACAAGGAATAGGTTCTGATAATTGGAATATAGTTCAAATATATCCGAAATATTTTGCGAATCTTTGTTTATCGAATCTACTAACTTAGTTTTTAAGCCGCTATATTCGTTAATGATCTTACCCAAAACTACAGATTCCGTGTTATAATGTTCTTCCAATAAAGGAGCTACTCTTTCGTAATAATCATTAAATAAATCAAATATATTATCGGCATCGGCTATTTTTTTTTTTAATAAATCCATTCCGCCAGTATATTTATTATAAAGATTTAAACCTAAGATGATATATTTAAAATGCCAAATATTTCGTCAGGAGATGAAATCATTAATATTATGCCACATGTTACAGATCCCCATATGAAGAGTAAATATCCGGCAGGCAAAGTATCGCCCAAAGTTCTTATGAAAGAAATGGATGTAGATGATGATGAATTCGAGATTCCAAGAACGGAAGCTAAAACTAAAGAAGAAGAAACGAAAACAAATTATATGAATATAGCGTATATTGTATTGGCTCTTGTTATAATTGCGTTAGTGATTCTGGTAGTTTATATGTTCCTGAAACAAAACGATCAAAAACCTGTAGATATGCGACCGGTATTAGTACCGCAAAACAGAATCCCTCCTATGGCAAGGCCTGCTGATATGAAACCGCAAAAAACAGTTTCTTTCAAAGATCCTATTGAAACTCATCAACCGGTATCGCAACCAGCTCTTAATGTACAACAACCCGTAACTGAGAATGCCAATTTAACGGCCGATATACCTCGCGATAATGTTAGTAAAGAAGAACTGGAAAACTTGGATAAAAAAGTATCAGAAATGATTTCTTCGGATGTACCGGAAACAGAGAAAGCAAATGGAGATGATCTGGAACTATCAGAAGACGACCGTAAATATATGTCGCAATTTAGTATAGAGGAAGATGTGGAGGAATAAATTGTTTTATATTTTTTTGCCTATTTATTGCTGATGATTTATAAATTATATTAAACTACTGAAAACTGAATTTTATATCGTAGTATACAATGGCAACGAAACTTAAAAGAGTCGCTAAAGAATCTAAAAAATCGGTAGTATTACCTGCCCTGAGTAATGAGCTTAAAACAACCAATGTTGTTAAAGAAATTAATGATGTTAATGTAAATCAATCTGCTGTAAGTGTATTACTTAATCTTGATCAACAAGCTAAAGAAGCTGTAAACAATCTTAAAGGCGAAGTTGTAGAGACTGATGTACCCGTAAAGAAGACGACTAAAGCTAAAAAGTCTCCTAGAAAGACAGCAGCTAAAAAGTCTCCCAGAAAGACGGCAGCCAAAAAGTCTCCTAGAAAAGTGGCAGCTAAGAAAACCGAGGGAAAAACTACTAAACATCGCGTACATAATACGAGACCAACATCTCTGGATGTTACCGGTATTGGTATTGGATCGGCTAGAGTTAAACAAGTATTGAGCTTCCGGTCATTAAATCCTCGTGAGGCTCAAGTTAGAGCAGCTATTATTAAAGCCGCTAATCGCCCAAAGAAACCTAAACCAACAAAGGAAGATCCTAATCCGGAAATGCCAGAACAGGGTAAACAAATTCCCGTTAATGAACTTCCTGAAGGAGTATTATCTGTTATTCGCGACGCAGAGGCTAAACATATGGCTAATCTTCGTGAACAATACGAAAGAGATTATTTACATAATATGGATTCCAAAACTAAAGCAGCATACCAAGCCGCTAAACGTAAGGCATCCGCTGCAGATAATTTCGTATTGGAAGAATTTAATAGATCATTCGATCCTACATTTTATAATGGATTGAACGAATATGTATCTACTAAAGATTGCTATGTTGCTAGACGAGATAATAAACATGTATATGATGAATGGGATCGCGCTATGGCGTTGGTAAACCGTTTATGTACACGATTGAGTGGTAATACTCGTTATATTATTGCTAGTTTCTTAGATTGTGTTATTGAACAATTTGCTTATAATGGTATTAGCAATTGCTTGGCGGAAGGTAAAACAACCGTTCAATTGCGTCATGCTCTTCATGAATCAGAAATGTTCAATGAACATGTACCAGTAGCTCCGTTTATTAAAACATTTAAGAGTTATGGCCTAGCTCAGCGATGGTTCCAAGCTTGCGAACTTACACGTAAACAAGCAGAAGAGACACGCGCTTCGTCTGGTAAACGCGTTAAGGCTAAATGCCCCGCTTACCCAACTTATGAAGATGAGAAAGATTTCAAGAAATATATTACTGATATTTGTCGCAGTGTAAAGATGCGATCTGCGCAAGATACTCCAGATCCGGAAATTCGTGAAAATTGTCTCAAGACAAATATTAGTCACGAATTTAGAGCATTCGGTGTACAAGTAGTTAATGAAACTATTTTACGCATTGGAGCTTGTTTGAGAGAATCTGTAGAACGCTCTAATGTTCGCACTATTAGCGATGCCATGGTAATGCATGTTCTTAAACAAATTCATAATGTATGTGGAATGGATTTCAATGCGGTAAATGAAACCATGAGTCGTAGATTAGCTTTATTCGAACGTTATCGCGCCGAACGTAAAGCGGAACGCGAAAAAAATAAAACCGACGGACCGGCTGTAGAAAATACTACAGATGTAGTTCCAACAAATACACCAACCGAAGAAGTTGTCGTAGAAGAATCTGAAGATGATGAAGACGACGATGAGGAACTCGTTCATGAGAACGATGATGAAGATGACGACGACGAATAAATTCACAATATAAACTTATTTTTTTTTCGATTCGCGGGTATAACACACGGAAGGTAAAATTTCATATTTACTTGTATCAACAAAGATAAATCTACGAATAGCTTTTAATTTCGGATAATCGACTGTAAAGGTGTTTTTGTGTAATTCCGTCATAATCATATATTATCGTCGCAACATCTCGACCAAAAATCCTAATTAGAAAGAATCTTATTAATTCTTTCTCAAATAAAATATATTTATTACAGTCAGAATCCAAAATACGTTCAAATTTATTATTGTATTTTTTGAGTGTCCTAATGATATTATTGTTAATACCAATAAACCGGAAACCTTTTGTTGCGATCATCTTTGTTGTGCGATTTAACAGTGTTATAACACCATTATATTCAATAAGTTTGTGTAATTTCGGAGAAAATCTCAAATGCTTATTATTATAATCATTTATAATTTGGTTAATATTAACCGCATCTGAACGCGAATATAAGAAATTTACGCCCTTTGAAAATACGCCCATTGTACACATAAGCATATTACAAACATACCATGATTGTAATGTATATCGTATATGATTAAAAGGACTGTTTTTTGTATACAACACCTGTATTTTGACATTATAGGTATGTTTATTGTATGTAATTTTTTCAATAAATTCGTCTAATTGGGTATCAGTTACTTTACTGTCAAGATGTGTTATGTATTTGCGATTCATCAATATTGTTTTTTTCGTTCTATTATTTCCAATGGAGGAAATGTCATAATGCGAAGATTTGACGCACATATCAATATCAGAACCACTTTTTAAAAATGTTTCCACATGATTATACATTAAAGCACTACCAAAAATTATCGTATCTTTGTAGGACAGTAGATCATTCATAAATTTCGATTTTTTTCTTAAAAAGATCAATAAATTTCTGACATAAGCTGCTTTTTTACGTATGTTCATCGTTAAACAGAACTCAGGTGACGTTAAACAGTATGTTTTTTTCATTTTTAAACTCGCATTAACTCTAATCAAAAAAAAATTTATGGCTGATTAATCAACACTGAAGAGGTTAATAAACTCCTTAACTGATCTTTTAGTCAGAGAATAGCCACGAACAGCCTCAACGGAATTGTCTTCATGTTGGAAGAATCCTATACATCCGGAAATCATATTTTTTTTGTATATTGTTCCTTGGATGTCTAAGGTTACCGGAGTATCAGATAAACTGGTAATCATTTCTTCGCATCTTAAATTTTGATGATATACCAATTTTCCAGATTCTAATTTAACAATTGGAAAGAAGTCCATAATCCATCCGTCATAACGATCGTACGATCCTGAACCAAATCCACTACGCGAAACTTTCATAATATTCCCCCAAAATGCTCTATCAACAGTACCATTTCTACAATCAATCAATTGATCAATTGTTGGTAAGAATTTTGCTCTAATGTACTCTCCAATAACATCTCCATTAAATGAAGATACCATAGCGGTAACTTTTGTTTTTAATAATAGCCAATCTTCATCTGATCCGTGAAAATGTACGGTTGGAATACCGCACATTGTATACGCAATGAGATTATAATATGATTTCACTAATGAAGTGATTTTTGCTTTAGAAATCACGGTATCTAAATAAGTAGAGCAGCTAAAATTTGCTTCATAAATATCTAAAGATTTCCTTTCGGAAGTATTGTTGATATTTTCTACGAATTTTTCAACAACAAGGTCAAATAGTTTCTTTTCTTCTGTTGGAACAAGTAAATCCATATTGACTACATTATTCATTTTACCTTCATGATTAACGAACATACTACGATATGTTTCTGGTAATAAGTTTACCGATGTGATAACAAAATCCATAACCATAAATAAAATGTCTTGTGGGTATAAATGGATACCAAGATGTTTATTATAGGCATATTTAATCATATCGTAATAACTGTTGGAACTTGTTCCGTTGCTATCACCTACTGATAGATTATTTGTAGTTCTAAGAAACTCATAACCATCAAAAGTATTCCTATCAAACCACGCCACATGATCAGCATGTGGTAATTTAGAATCGGGTTGTTGTTTAAGTTCACAAACGTTCAAATCGATAGATTTAATCATCTTGTAGATATGTATAAATTCGAAATTCAATTTTCGATTTATAGGTATATTATACTCTATGTATAATGTTGCCAAAGTGTATAGAAAATATAATAAGCGAATATGCTGAGGAGTATGTTTTACGTGCTTGGATTGATCCCGATAAATTATATTTACCTACACTTTGTACTAATGAGAATGCCACATCGTTTATAATTAACAACCGATTATATGAGAAACTTTCTTTGGCAGAAGCGCATTCTTTCATAAAAAACTTGGTAAAAAAAGAAACGCGTAGCCAATCCTTATATAAAGCTATAATGAAAAAAGACATATATACTGATAAGATATATAGACAATATCATCGATATTATTGGAGAGAAATGTCCGCTTTAGATACTGATGTTGCGTTGTATTTAATACGCAATAATTTACATTTCGTAAATTGGTCTGTATTGTCCAGAAATCCGAACGATGAAGTAATTGATATACTACAAGACAATATACATCTCGTATCATGGCATCATTTACATATGAACTATAACCCAAGAGCTTTTGAAATACTTAAATCGCATCCAGATCGAATAAATATAAATTTATTAATCGAACATGGGAATGATGAAGCTTTAAGATTTGTACAACCACAAATAACACTCGATACGGCATGGTATCTACAAAAAAATCCTCATTTACAAGCTGCTGAAATTTTATACGCTATGCCATATAACTATTATATATATTATTGGAAATATTCTCCATATAATGCGGGTTATCTGTTTAATATAGAACATGATATATACAGACTTATAGATTCAGGCGTTAATACATCCGAAGTTGCCAATATTATCGTAAATAACGCACCCAACATACATTGGGATCATTTATGGAATAGTTTATTAAAAACATTCGGTGCTACAAATACGGAAATATATAGATATATACCTGACAATTTACTAAAAATAAAATGTAGATGGGCGTCAATGAATGCCGGTCTTATTGACGAAATTAAGGAAGACCCTTCTTTAATCGTATGGAAATCTTTATCTCACAACACTCACGAATACGCAATGGAATTGCTCGAAAAAAATCAAGACAAAATATCATATGGTAATCTATCAAAGAATCCGTCCATATTTGTACTAAATAAAAAAAATATTTCTGAAACAATGGAATAAATACGCGAACCACTATTTTTTTTTGATAGTATGTTTACGTCATATACCTCGCAAATTTATCCGTAATTATGAAGAATAAACATAACAATGTTATTTTTAAAGAGAATAAACAAGCATTTCTTTCACACTTAAACGGACGATGTACTTTTATAATACCCATGGATTTCATAATTTTATCCAAATCACCGACACGATATGTATCAGCGTTAATGATATGATCGCAATATTCATCAGGCAACACAAAATCTTTATTAACCATATACTTTTTACTAACGAATTTAATAACTACTCCGCCAAATTTATGGATTAAATCGATATCATCTTTATTGGAGCAATTTGACACAACCAACTTTCCGTATTTTTCGACATTTCTTTTTAAATAAAACGCTTTCCTTTCCATATTAGACTCCTCCTTTGATTGTGCTGATTCAGGAATATATGTCTCATGAAACAATGAGTTTTTATCATGGGGCTGTGTCAAATCACGCATACTGATATTTTTAATTATATAATTTTGTACAATATGTTTTACAATATAATCATCATCATAATTGCCCACAACCGCGATCATTATATTTATTCACGTGTTTTGATTTATAATGTTTTACGAAAAATACTTCACAAATTCGTTCATAATTACCGCAAACATATATAACAATCCAATTATTGCCATACTTAAATAAGCTATGTCTTCACAATCCAGCAAAGGTTGTATTTTTATACCCATATGTTTCATGATTTTGGACAAATCGTCACCATATTGCATGTCAGCATCAATAATATAATCGCAACACCCGTCATGTATTACGGAATCTTTAATATTTATAGACCTTTTACTAACGAATTTAATAACTACTCCGTCGAATCCATGAATCAAATCGATATCATCGTCATTAGAGCAGTTTGTCACAACCAAATTTCCATATTTTTCGATATTTTTTCTCAAATAAAATGCTTTCCTTTCCATATCAGATTTCGCCGGTGATCGTATAAATTTGGACAGATACGTCTCACGGAACAATGCGTTTTTACCACGAGGTTGTTTTAAATCGGGCATACTGATATTTTTAATTGCGTAATATTGTGTAATATGTCCCACAATATCACCGCCATCATCATAATTGCTCACAACCGCGATCATTATATTAATTCGCATGTTTTTGATTTATAATGTTTTACGAAAAACTAACGAAAATACAAAACAAAATAACAGCAATCGCGCCCGCAATACTTATATTATCCGCCATATCATATGATAAAATATCACGTTTCCGAAAGCCATATTGTTTAAAAATATTATTTAAATTTTTGTAGAGATTTTCGTCCGATCTAATAACATAATCATAATTATCATCGCAATTAATACCAATTATAACAGCTCCCTTCGAGCGCAATAACTTTATCTCTTCTGGAGTTTCACAATCGTATACGATAACATTTCCTCTGGTTTGGGAAATTTCTTTCTCTAATTCCGACATCAAAAATGAATGGCTAATATTTGTGCCTTGTAAAGTCTCTTTATTACGACAACTACGTAGCACATCATCAACAAACTCATCTAATGATAAATTGTACTCATAAACTTCATCGTTATCACTATCACTATCACTATCATCAATATCACGAATATGTAATTCTTCGGCTAAGTCTAATATAGGGTCAATAAATGATATTTCTGATGCGTGATATTTATCACTCAAATAAGCAGCCGTATCAGATTTATACGACCTTTCCTTATTTACAATAGCGATCATTATATGGAATATTTTCCATATAGTTTATAATAACGCGAAAAAAATGAAAAAAAATGGTATTTAACAATGCCAGAATACGGTGTCAATTTATATCATAACAGTTACTACTTATATATACAAGACAATAAAGAATGTGTGATAGTATCAGACTTCCGAGTAGGAGGAAATGGAGTCACCAAATCGCAAACAAATAAAGAAGCATTTGATGAGGTATCCAATCGTATAAAACTTATATACAAAAACAATTATATAAGACGTGTCGGTAATTCACAATGCCCCGAATTTAGTAATATTTGTAAGGCTTTTATGATAGTTATATTAAGAATTGAATTTCCAAGTCTGAAATGTTGTGATTTGTATAACCATATATTGACTGATGGGTATCATAATTTTGTTTTTACAGGTATCTTGAAAAGTCTCGTTGACCCGCCCGAATGTTATGACCATGAAATGTATATAAGTAAAATAAAAACGTTGCTGAGTGATATAGACATCGACTTTATTAATGGCACCTATTCTGTTAATTACAAAAATTTGTTATCAAAGTATGTACCAAATGTCATACGCGATATGATTATTTCTTATTCGTATTCGTAATCGTATCTCATATGATAAACAATTAAATCGATTACCAATGGCGTATCTTTACATATAATTTTCGGATATTTATAGACAGAACTGTCCCATGTTATAGAAGACGTATTTACCGCGATGGTAAAAGCAGAACCTCCAGTTACGGTCACAACATGACCACTTGTTCGATTTATGGTAGTTATTATAGCGGCATCCGTAACGGGATCAGCTGTTGTGAAATTCTTGAATATAACCGTATTACCAGTTGATAATCCATGCGGTAAATAAGTAGTAAATGCTGTAGGCGAACCGGCTGGTGAACTACTTATATTTAGTGTAATGAACGGAAATGGGAAATATACCGTCTGATCATTCTCGCCAAACGAAAGAGTAAATGAATTTACTCGTTGAATAGGTTCCTGAAACCAGAACGCGCCTCCGTTACTCGCGTGTAATTCTACCCATCCGCCATAAATAGCTATTTGTGTAAAGAAGAAATGAGCGCGTCTATCATGTAATACAAATGCTTGCGATTGTAATTCTTCTATTAATAAATTAGTACCCTTTGATTGACGTAATAATTCGCCGCTCCTTCTTATACTTATATTACCTACGCGCAAACCAACTATATTGGATATAGGATTTGATGATGAAACCGAATCTGTTTGTATATATCCGGGATGATATTGCCATGTCGCTTTATTTTCGCCTATATTTATATTACTAACAGAAAGGTTATTCGTGTTAAAACAAACGTGTTGTTCACGAATATGAGATTGCGGATTAATAGATTTACGTATTTTGAAATATTCTGTTAATCCGAAAAACGAATGTATATCCCCTTTATTAGCAGATATTTTGGTAGTTATAGGAATTTCCTCAAGTTGATCGATATCATTTTGTACTTTTTTAACTAATCTGTATGAATCATATTCCGACATGCTGCGTAATTTTTTGATTATTGTTTTTATTACTTTCCGCGGTTTGTCGTTACTTTTTTTCAATTGTTTATATAAAAACACTTCTTCTTCTTCGGATAACGGTGATCCCAAATCCTTTTCAACTATTTTTTTGATCTTCAAAATATCCTTGACACCCAATACACTTAACATTATATTATTCATAATATATCAACTCAAGAGGAAATACCATTCTATGACAGTCAGATACATCCACTGTTATACTTTTTTCCCCGTCAAAAGGTGTTGCGCTTGATGTATCCACGTTAATTTGTAAAGTGTGTACTTCAAAATTAAGTACAGCATCGTTAATTACTACATATAAATCTGCCGGATATGCTGTACTATTAACGCGCGTTATCAAATCAGCATCGGCAACAGGATCACCTGTTGTAAATCCTGAAACTCTAATCATGGGTATACGATACCAATATAATGGTTTAGTTCCGAGATTACCATAAAGATTATTATATGTATTACTAACAATGAAACGTATTATTAAAAATACGTTAGATCTATACGTGCCTATTATTCTACTATGCGGCATATAATTAGGATCACATGGTACACCCATAGACATAGTTATTGTGTTTATTGGATTAAACGGCTCGCGAAACCAAAAATAACCGTCATTTTGTGTTTGTGTAGTCATTTCATCAACAGACAAATATTCGAATAATTCACCATCATTAATATATCGATTAGCATCAGGTACTAAATTCGCTTTCATCGTTAAACGAAAGCGAAAATAGTGTTTTGCGATAAATGATTGTGTGTAAAATTCCTCTATCGATATTGATATCCTTCTTTGTGCCATGTTACCATAATATCCATATATGGCCAAGTTCGAAAAATAATTTTCAACTCCATACATTACGACACTTCCCATCCTCATTCCTATTATTTTGCTGATTGGTAAATTTACAGCGTTATCCCCAACTCCGTTCAAACTGATATTCCATCGCATTTTTCCATCTAATGAACTTACAGCGCTTTGCTTAGTTGAATCAAGAAAAAATCTAGCTTTTTTATATCTGGCAGATGGATTAATGGATAGAGGCAAATTAGATAAGTATTTGTTTATTTTTGTCGGTTCTCCAGTTATTTCCTCTTTTTCATATTGAGACATAAGTTCATCATATGATACATTGTAATTTTTTTCGACTATACGTTTTATTTTTTCTATACCGTCGATATCGAGGGGGCCATGTTTTTTCTCTACTAAATTTGCTGCTTTAAGAAGTAACTTGTTCATTATATATAAAAACACACGTTATGTTTAATTTTTTAAAAATGTAAATTCAGCCGGTATAATTAGTCTATTCTCATTAAAATAGACTGTAAATTCTAAATCTGCAATTGGATCGGATATTTCGGAATATAAAATATTGGGTAAAACAAATTCTTCTTCCGTATATAAAAACACTACAAATCCTTCTGGTCTATTAATTTTTTTAATAATAGTATCATCTGTTAAGGGATCGTTTGTAGTGAAACCGGATATTATTACTGAAGTGGTATAAAAATTACTTGCTAAAATTTTCGGTCCTACACGCGTACAAAGAATCTCATCACCCAGATAAGCATTAAGTACATATGTATTACTATCATTTCGGAAAGATATTAAATTCTCTGGATTACCAAAATTAACAGTAAATGTATCCCAATTGGAAATTGGCGCTTTGAATTTATATGTGTAATCCGATACGGGGCGCAGCTCAATAGCTTTTTGCGCGGCATTAGTTGGTTCAGGTCGGAACATGAAATGGTACTTACGATCTTGATTGAAACTATAAGCATCCGATGAAAATTCGTCTATTAGCATTGTTATGACATTTGAAGCATTCAATGTCACAATTTGTATAGAGAATTGATATATTTTAATTGCTATCAAGTTCTGTATATTTCCCAATATGTTCACACCACTAGTAATTATATCTGGGGAATTTATGATATCCCAAGAATATGATGTTGTTGTTGATCTTACTGTGTTTTTTACATTCGAATCAAATACAACGTATCCTTTTTCAAATAACGACAATGGGTTAAATAATCCTAACGATTCTATCGAAGTAGTAAGATTCAGAAACGATACTATTGATCTTGACGGTAATTCCGTTATTTTCCTTTCTTTTAAATCATCGTGTTGTAATTCCTCCAATTGATTTGATATGTAATTTATCAAGAATTCAGGTTTATATTTTAACTTTGCCGTTTCCAAAACAAACACTTTTTCTTGTAATGATAAACTGCGGCCGAGTTTCTTAACTACGCCGTTAATTATATCCATTATATCTATGAAAGTAGATTTGTATATTTTTAAAGTAACGTGGCTAAACACTTTGTAGCAAAAAAATATATGATTAGCATTACTGGAACGGAAAAAAATATATACAATTGACGCTTTGTAACAAAAAAAGTATGTGTTTTCACTTCGTAAATGTCAACTCAAAGAAAAACACCATACGTTTGTCGAAAAAGAATACCTCGCATGAAAGACCAGACGTTGGTGTTATGGTTGTTGTGTTAATCGTGAATCTGAGCTGTGTAGTTGAAAATACTGTTGCTATAATGCCGTTTTTATTATTGATTGCGTCTATAATCGATCTATCTGTATCTGGCGCGTCTGTAGTAAATGATTTTATCAAAATACGAGTTGTAGACGTTGCCACATTTATATTCTCGGAAAAGATTAAAGCGGTAGTAGCTCCATATGTAAATGTAGCGTTTAATCTATCTTTGTTAAACGTTATATCACTCGCGGTATCAGTAAAACTGAGTGTTAATGTATCGATGTATGATATTGGGGTACCGAAAGTATATGCTCCGTCGCATCCTTCGTCTGTACGCGCTTCGTATCCCGCCGGTGTTCCTGATACTCCGTATAACACCTCCGGTTTTATGATAAAATGATATCTGAACCCATTCACATGAAATGAATCGGCAGAAAACTCACTAATTAGCATACTTACACGATGCGCATATACAATAAGAGAATTCGCTGGTAATATAAAATTATACAATTTCATACCTATCAATTTGTTCGCTCTTCCGGTCATGTTTACTGTACCTGTTCCAGTTTCTGTTGTATTGGAAAAATTCCAACGAAAACGCTTCCCATCGTTTAATGTAGTATCGCGATTAAAAGTATCAAGTACTATATAGTTTTTTTCATGTAAAGCAACAGGGTTTATTTCACGCAATAATTCCTCTGTATTATTGATACCATCGATTTCATTTATATGAATATCGTAAACATTTTCCCGTTCTTTGTTATCTTTAATCTCATTTGAAATATATTTTACGGTATCAAATTTTATATTTGTGGCTGCGATATCTGCCATATTTTCTATCATACGGTTAATAGTTGTATTTTTGTACATGGATGGATTTATAGTTCTTGACAGGGAAATTATAGACCTATTCTCATCATCAGTAAGTTTTCTTTTCAATATAGATGCTGTTTTTTTTGAAATCTGGACTAATAACTCTGGTGTCCACATTATATTTAGATACGATAAATTAATTCTATCGGAATTACGAAACGCCTTAACTCGAACGAAACTTTTACTGTAGATCCGGGAGTTCCAGCTATACTAGCCCATGTAGGTAATGTTAAACCTGGTTCCAATATTTTGTCTGTACGGGAGTAATCAATCGTTATAGTTTCACTAGAAACGGAATAATAAAATCCCTCTTTTCTATTAATTATATTTACAGCATTCATATCTGAAGCGTCATCCGTATTAAAACCGGAAATATAAACACGTTGGCAAGTATATGGCGAAGAAATGTCTGCTGTTGTGGTTTGTTCTTGAGGTATATTACTACCAGAAGGTAGCGTAAAACTACTTATGTATGTGCCACTTACTACAACGGTGGCTGTAAATGTCATTTGATCAAGAACATACGGCTGAAATGGTTTCGCTATAGATAATGATATATTGTTATTATAAAATTCAATCGGTTCTCGAAATGTAAATATACCGTCATTATTATTACTATTACAAACGCGGTTGTATAAACTCGCAGTTGATACTTTGTGTTTTTTTTCGAATAAAATCATTGTAGCGTCTCCATTTGTTCTGGCGTATGTATATTCTGATGCGGCATTATACCCACCAGAAATGCCCACAAAATGAAACCTACGATTTTCTGGTCCAATAAACGATTGTGTATTAAGCTCATCTATAGCAAATGTAAATATACGATCGTTATGAACTAATATATCTGACGCAATATTATTTATCCGTAAACCAAATTCATATATTTTCATCCCAACAATATTTTGAATCGGAAGTGAAACATTCACCGAGTTATTAGAAACCGTACTGTTATTTGGAAACGACCAATGAAAAATACTAGATGCTTCACCCCCATTAGTAGCATACATTCTGTCTAGTAATATATATGATCTTCGCAAATTAGATTGCGGATTGAGTTCCCTTCTGACAGATTCTATAGATGTCATATTGAATATACCCGAAATGTTATTCTTTATTTTTTGTTCTGTGGTGGAAAACACGTAATTAGCATTGCCTATTTCTTCCGACTTTTGTAATTCATAAATTAACATGGTATGTAAATCTTCAGCGTTGTAATATGCCTGTGTTGTTGGTTTTGTTTCGTCGAGTATTTTATAAGCTAATATTGTGGCTTCTTCGTCTGATTTAGCGATCTTTCTTGATATGAGAAGCTGCTTTTTATCATCATCTGTTAATGGACGATTTAGTAATAACGACAGTTTTCTTTCCATTATATTAATATAATGTCGGTAGTATTAGATAATAATACGTACATTTTTTTATGTCCTCATTGCCATAGCATGACTCAAGTATTACAAGATCAGGTAAATTGTAAGATATTTCGTCATGCTGTTTTCATATCAAACGGAGAGCCAATAAATCCCCATTGTCCAAAAGAAATTTGTGACGATTATGTACAAAAAAAAATAGTTTACGGCTGCGCGAAACCGTTTCGTTTTGTTGGCGATGCTCCTAATTTTGTTGTTGAAATATGTGATTATATATGAATGATTTGTTTGAAATATGTGATTATATATGAATGATTTGTTTGAAATATGTGATTATATATGAATGCTTTGTTTGAAATATGTGATTATATATGAATGCTTTGTTTGAAATATGTGATTATATATGAATGTCTTTACATTGAGCAGCGACGCCTTCAACAAACACTTTCACAAAAGCATCAACTTCTTGAGTAGAATTTGAATCACCAAATGATACGCGAATAACTCCTCTTTTAATGACGGGAGGAGCACCCAACGCGGTCAAAACGTGACTGGCTTTTGGGCTTGCCGTGTTACAAGCGCTACCAACACTTACTATAAATCCTTTTTTATCGAGATAATTTTTCAAATCAATATTACAAAAAGGCACACCTGTATTTTTACAAACTGACAATAATATCGTGTTTGGTAATATGAAAGACGTCTCCGTTTCCGGCGGGCCTAATGATACTAATTCCAGGTTTTGATGCTGTTTCTCTTCCAAATAATCTACGTAATCAACAAATGTATATATTTTTTTGAGTTTTTCCAGTAGACGATTTCTCAAAGAAAGTAATTTGGTATTTTTTTCCTTTCTTTTATTAAACGCGAGTTTTAACGCAGCTCCCAGAGAAATAATACCGGGTACATTTTCCGTACCTCCGCGTAATCCTCCCTGTTGCGTTCCGCTAATTTCCGCCGATAAATGATATCCTTCTAATAATTCATTATTGATAATAACGCCTCCTACCCCTTTCGGGGCATAAAACTTATGACCGGAAAACGTTAATACATCAATATCGTCTTTTTTCATATTAATTTTATACTTACCAAACACTTGTACGGCATCGGTATGTATTGGAATATTATTCCTATGAGCGATTTTGGAAATATCATGAATATTGTTAATAATTGGAACTTCATTATTGGCGTACATTACACTAATTAAACAAGTATTGGGTCTAATTTCCCTCTCTACTGATTCCGGTAAAATATTGCCATAAATTGTCGGTTGAATAAAACTGGCCGTAATATACTTGTGGTCTACCAAATCATTCACACATTCAATAGAGGAATTATGCTCCATAGCAGATACAATTACGTGAGGCAATACGTTACTTTTTGCTTCGATTGCCTTTTTCCTGTATGCTTTGACGCATGAACGAATTATAAAGTTATTACCCTCACTCGCCCCGGAATTAAAAACAACCGTATGTGTAGCCGATGATACGCCACAATGAGCGAGTATATCATTTTTTGTTTTATCTATCGTGCTTTTTGCTGATTGAGCGTATTGACTACTCGATGATGGATTATAACAACTTAGCCATTTGTTAAATACATTTATAACAGGAGCAGCCGTAAACGTTGTGCCGTTATTATCAAAATAAACAACTTTCTTCCTTGACATTATACTAATAAACAGAAAAAGGTTTAACAAAAAAAGTAGCTTATTTGCTGATTGAGTATGTATCTCCTTCTTCCGGAAGTGGTTCTGGATGAAGTTCCTTATAACGGCGCAATAGCTTATCACTATGTTGCTGTCTAAATTCCATAAGTTTTGAATATGCTTCGAGTCGCTCTTCTACGGCTACCGTGTATTGATCTTTGATATTAATAACCTTGGCATTGGCGGTAAAGAACTGATCTTGTAGTAATTTAAGCGCCTCAGTATATGTAAGTTTTTTTTCCTCTTCGGGAATAGCAGGTAATGGATCCATTATACAAAAAAGATATCTTATATTTAATACGAAACGTCATATAATATTCTGGGTGTCTCGTAATTCCTTTCTGCTGATTTAAACATTTTCTCATATTGACGAAATATGTGATCTTCGCCAATATGATTACGTATGCTATTCAAAGACATCCACCCAATTGCCGAAACCTCTGACCGTTGATGTTTGCTGGCGAAAGAATACGAAGGTACGCATCTTTCTCCGGCAACAGCAAAGTAATATTTGATGATATATCTCACGCCCGAATCCACGTACGAATGTACAAATGGTTTTACATGCCAAAGTACTTGATATTGATTGTTCACGCCCGTTTCTTCTTGAAATTCACGAATTGCTGTGATCTTCGGATTCTCGTAGTCTTGAGGCCTTCCTCGTGGGAATTCCCAAGGCGTTTCCTTTGTTGTGCTGTTTTCGATTAGAAATCTTAATCGATCAAAGGTAAAGGATCTTTTGAATTTGTTCATTTTCTTCTCGTAAAACGGCCTCCAGTCAAGATCTGTGTAATCAACGGGATTCTCATGGTACATGAGCTGCCACATTGATTCGAAATTCATGGATAGAACGAGTGTTTTTTCTGAATGGGACATTCCGCCGAACAATTTGAGCATGTATGGTGTGTTATTCGCCGTGTAATTTCCGTTAATAAAAGCGCTGTAGCTGTAGCTAATAGCCTTTTTTATCATCAAAAGCTCGATTTCACGGCTTTTTCTGATACAGATTATACCATAAGACCTTCTAGTTTTACACATTGTGTACTAGAATGGTTAATAACAATTTATAAATCAATTATTTTTTTTACTAACCAAACGTGGATTCCTTTCGTAACATTAGGTACACGAATCCATCAGGGTTACCGTGCTCGCGCCTCATTTGAGCCATTGTATAAGCGGTTTGAGGAAGTGTATTATCCTCTGTAAATAGAAATAGTGCTATATCAGGAGTCATGGATATACCCTTTCTAAGAATATGTAAAAACTGACCTACCGTAAGATCTCCAGGTACCAAATACTTGTTTTTTACCAATGGTATATCTTTTGCCTCGCATATGACCGCTATTTTATCGGGGAATTTGTTTAGAATTCGTGACGCTTCCGATGACCTCTTTCCCAAAGGATGATCTTTCTGAAACTGAAATGACAACATTATGTATATATATGAATATATATTAATAACATTTTATTCAACTAAGTAATCTATTACGATATCCGAAAGATCATTCAACAAAAAACGGATTCCTTCCTCAATCGTTTAATGAATTCGCTACGTTCATGAAATGTAACATTTGGATCTTATCCTATTTTTTTCGGACCATCTACACGAATTGTATTTCCGCAATAGGTATATAACATATATTCTATATTTCTAGTTTGACGGTATTGAATATCTTGTCTAGATCCCTTGTTGCGTAATTGCTCCATTAATTGCGGTTATACTGAAAGTATAATTATTTTATCCAGTGTGAATATTTTTTTATCATGTTCTGGTCGTATAATGTCATGTAGATTAATAGATCGTGTATCAGCTGACCTTCTCGAATATTTACTTCATTATTATACTGTTTCATTTTGAGACGACGTATATCGGTTAACAAGGTACTTCCATTTCCAATATGCCTTGCGTATGGCATTTTTTTATTTCCCGCGTATAGCCAGGATCCGTTTGTAAATACACGTTTTTGCTCCGCAACAGGCAGTCCCATTTTGATAAAATCTTCCGGTTCGTGATAAAATTTACATTCGTTGATATTTTCACATGTTATACCTTTACAACATATTGCTGATTTGACAGCTCCGTAATCTTTTATATCGGCTAAATTACCTTTTATGTTTACGCCGCCAATATTAATAACGTATTGCTTAAGTTCTTCCACGTAATACATGTATGATATGGGTATTTCCTTCAACGTGTCAACAGTTTTTACCGGTATATCGAGCCCAGGAACTAATTCCTTTGTTTCTTTTTCCCTCAATAAAACATGATCGTTTTCGGTAGGATATGTGTCTATATATTTGATAGATCCTATCGATCTTTTTTGTAATAAAACAGTATTATATAAATTAGAAATATCAGCGAGATGTTTTGCTAATCCTTGTAATGTTCTTATGTCATTTTGTAAGTCAATAATACGATCTTCGATGTCCGAAGGTTTTATCACGACGCAAAATGTAAGCAATTGATTATGATATCTATCAGCTTTGGCAAGAATTTCATCTAATGATTTTTCCATTATAATAATATAGTGGCATATGTCTATTTGGAGTATCGATACAGAATTCATGGGAAAAAAACTTACGAAAGTTCATATTACGGAAAAAAAGGATGGCAAAGTATCTTGTAGAGTTGAGTTCACCATTCATTATGATGATTTATTTCCACTAAACGATCTGGCGTATTTCATACGGAACAATATAGAACGTGTTAGGACCATCATGTTTGACTGCGACAAAAAAAATATAATCGACTGTTTACAAAAATATCATCATTACGGAGAAGCGTATATTCTAACTAGGCTATATCCGTGCTTGTGATTTTTTTCTTTGTTATTTTATGATAATCAAACCATACAGCCGAAGAAAATAGATCATTCAAACCGTACATAAGGATCGTGTCTATATCATCCGCTGATATATTTTTTATGTCTGCGTCAATAGTATCAGGATTTCCAAATCTTGGATTACTATTACAGCGAGATTGATAACCTATTTTGATCATATTTTCGCCTCGATGGGCATAATTACATTCTCTGTTGGTATGAAAATTACATGATTCTCTCGTTTTGTATTTACAACGCATGGATTTTATTCTGTTAAAATCTTTTATCGAATCGATAACCCTTGGAAACGGAACACGAATACAGTTATTATTTATATTACAATATACTCCCGCGGCGGTATTTCTATCCCCTTTGTAGTAATAAAACATGCTCGGAATTTCCGACAATCTTTTGACGCACGTAAGTTTCATTTTATAATTTATTTCCGGAATCAAAACGCGTTCCGGAACCATAGTAACATTTTTTTTCTCGATATGATCACGCCCTTTATATGATAACATGCCGTATGCCGTATTGAAAACGTAATCTTCCGATGGAAATGGTTTTGACAAATCATCATATATTTCGTTAATAAATTCCTGACATGATTCTGTTGTTCTTTCCAGTAATTCCACTTGTTTTTTTAATGCGTCTAGAATGATATTACAATCCTGTAAAAGTTCTTTACCGTCGTTATAAACATCTAATGTATGCTGATTTAGTTTTAGTCTATCTAGTCTGGAAATTATATCAGAAAAGCTTAAATTTATCGATGGAATATATTCCACCATTATTATATAAATATGATTTTATATTTATATTACAATGAACACGATTAGGGAATATATCGGAAGTCTTTTAGTTGCTCCAGAACAAAGAAGCAATGAATGGTACAATTTAAGAAAAACAACTATCGGCGGTAGTGAAATAGCATCTCTCTTAAATGTAAACCCTTATGGTAATATTGCCAAAGTAATAGCTGAAAAGATTGGATTAACGAAATTTTATGGAAATACGGCCACAAAATGGGGGACCCTATTTGAAAATGTAACCAAATTATATACGGAAAAAGTTCTATGTATGGAAGAACATATTATGGAAACGGGAAGCGTGGAAGGAGCGATACCACGACAAAGATATAGCCCTGATGGTATAGGCGCCGTAGAACTGCTTAATGTCGACGGCGAAGTAGACACATACATCATATTATTCGAATTCAAAGCACCATATAGAACATTTCCAAACGGACGCATTCCTCCTAACTATATCCCACAAGTACAAACTGGATTAATTAGTATCCCAATTACTGAATACGCTATATTTGTTAATAATAGTTACAGAAAATGTACATTACGCGAATTGGATTTTACACCGTCTTACGATAGGGAATATCACGCGGTAGATTTCAAAAAAAGAAGGAAAGGAGCCGGTAATAGTGTATTTGCTTGCGGTATAATTTACCTGTATCAAACTAACGATCATGCGAATGATTTTTTAGAAGCAATACGCGAAATGGATATTCAAGATTATACATATGATGACATAGATAGAGAAATATTCTTGAGAAACAATATTGACTTTGGAACCGTTAGTTCCGAAGTGTTTGATCGCATGTTGGATCATTATTCGAACGGTAAAATAAAAGCGGAATACTATACTCCTTTATTGAATCATAAAGTTTGTAACGACATTCCTCTGATAAAATTACATCGGTTACAACAAACTGGGGACTATAAAATTAACGATTATATTACTGTATGCGATAATGACGCAAGATCTAAACATAAACATATTATCGGATTCATTCCGTGGAAATTACTCAGTTCGGATGTTTTATTAATCGAAAAAGACCCAGGATGGTTAGATAAAATACGCGGTCCGGTTGAAAACGCATTATCTATTTTGGACGAATTACACGCAAGCAACGAACCAGAAAAAAAATACAATGAATTAATGGGATTTGAAGAAATTGAAACGCAATCCTATGACGAAATGTTACTCTATGTCTGATTCGTATAGCTCATCTCTATGTTCCACAATTTCCTCGTCTTCTTCCTCCTCTTCTTCTACTGAAGTGGTTGTTGATCTAAAAGATATGGATCTCCTCGTCTTTGGAATAACAACTTTATACTGAATGAATTCTCCGTTAACAGGAGAATTGGCTGTTATTTCTAATACATCACCAACTTCAGCGCCGATCCATATACACTGCGGATCACTATCATAAATCTTCGGTAAATTTAATAGTCTACATTTCAGTTCATTGTTTAATAAATTGACAACTTCTTTTTTTTCCATAATACGATGCGGATAACACAATGGACCATGAGGAATTATGAGACTAAAGAATTCGTGTAGATATGTTTTGATACGCAAATGTTTAAATGTTGGGATTACTCTCTTGGCATAGATTTTTAATGGCTGCTGCGAAACCAGAATAACATCAGATGGATCAGCTATCTGCGTGAGTAGTTTCTTGAGATCTGCCGATTTTTGTGAAAATTTGCTGTCAGGCGTAAATAAATACATAATAACAGGCCTTCCGGTTAGTTCATTGATACATTTTATGTCTATATAACCCATGAATTGCATTTGTTTACGAAAATCCGTTACATTCTTTCTTTCTTCCAAGACCTTATATTTTCTCCATTCCTCCGCGAATATATATAGATTATTATATTGATTATATTGTACATCCATTATAATCGTATATATAATCAAAATTGAAATTTCTATTTACATTAAAATATATTTAACACTATCATATAATGAAACACTCTTGTGGTGCTCTCTTATATACATTTCGTCCGGGGGATTCCAAACTCGGCATCATTCTTGGAAAAGAAGGAAATAAATGGTTCCCGTTTAAAGGATGTAAAAAAGAAGAAGAAACATTTGAACAAGCAGCTATCCGGGAAATTTACGAAGAAACGGCCGGTTTAATTTCCATTTCGGAGATTAATCTCGATCATAATTTTAGTAGTAAAAGTAAACATTATCATATCGGACTCATCGAAGTACCTTATGAAATAATTAGTGAATTTACCGCGCGAAGATGCGGAGCATTAGAGAAAGAGCTGCGAGAAAAGCAGAAAATTAGATTCTTTACACTAGAAGAATTACAGAGAAATAGTTGTATTCATAATTTAACTAAGGCAAGTATTGAATATTATTGGGATAAGCTTATTTCCCTTGAAAAAAATATGAAACCTGTAAATGACAAATATATTGAAAATAGATGTATCAGAACAGACTTTTATAACAGAGTGATGGAACATCCTCGAAAAATCACGATTAACACAGAATCTCTACGGTTGATTAGGGAGTTCCTGTCTAGTTAATTCGTTTTTTATTTTTTCTGTTATTTCTGTAATGGTTTTTGCCATGGATATATAATATTCTTCGTATTGTTTCCCATACGGTAGTAGATTTTTCCTTAACTCTAAAATATGATCTACATACCATTGTATTAAACGCAATTTATCCATCCCTTTTGGAGGCGTTTCCCTTTTCACTTCGTCTTTTATTTCCGGTGCGACGGGTTTGTTACGTAAAGTATTTGCCACCATTTGTTCTATAGATCTATAATTGGGTAATGGTTCATCTGGCGCTATAGATTTAATAGCCGAAACGAAAGCATTTATTGGGAAAGCTAATAAAGCAGTTAATCTTTCGTGAGGAATTTTAGGACAAAATCCTTTATAGTGAAATGATTTTACGGCCGATTTTAATGCGCTCATATCTTTTCCAGGAATTTTATAGTGTAATCCGGATTTGAGAGAATGTGGTGGATTTAAAAACAACAGAATTATCGATGATGTTTCTAATCCGTATTCCAAATTCGCCTCTTCCCATTCCCTATATAGTTTGTCCCAATTGTTAAGTTTCGCTTTCAGATCGTGCTCTTCTATATACCGGTTCCGTAAAAATACAAACCGTTTAACGATATGCTCATAATGATGTTTTATGGTTGTAAATAAACTGTGTACGGCTAAACTGACGGGCTCATATACAACGAATTGTTTGAGCATACATGCCATATGAGAAGAGAGCGGTAAGTGATATATTTTTTTTACCAATGGTACCATGATATCACGCAAATTCTCATTTTCTTTGATATTTAAAAGTTTTAATATTTGTTCGAACATTATACTGGCGTTTAAATTGCCGTGATATACTTCTAAAAATGTACCCCAGTCAATAAACGAATCTCGTAACATAGTTTTAAATTTGTCCGTTATCAAATAATCAGTATCATCTATAGGCAATATCTTTATATCGTCTTCTAATGGTTCTAATCCTCCGGTAAAATATTTGCTCATAATATATATATGTCTGGAAAAAATCTGTCTAATAAAGAGATCACAGATATTGTGTCTAATGTTTTTGAACAATCCAATGAATGCGCATTCACCAATAAAGGATCCGTATGTTCTCCAAAACATGTTATACAACAAATGAAACGTTTCGCTGAAAAGAAAGGTGTTGCTGTGGATGATAATCCTGTAAAAATTGTTTCTACAATGAAAGATTTGTTAGATTGTAAATCGGAAAGTTGTATATTGAAACGGGATGATTTTGTTAATTTTGCTAAGTTAACAAACAAGATAGACATACTGGATCAGTTTTTCAAACCACAAGGGCCGGCGTTGGATCATGGTTTATTAAACAATTTTAATATTGATGATGTATTGGATCAATTTGAGGAACGTTTTTCGGATAGGAAATTTTTACACATACCGTTTCAAATGAGGGATTTTGAAAAAATAGGAACAAAACTCGCGACAGTGGATCTCGCGGCTGAATTTAATAATGGTAAGAGAACATTCGGTGTAGTACTAAATACTGATTGGAGTAGCGGAGGAGGTATACATTGGTATTGTTTGTTTGGGGAAATGAACGAGGAAAAGATAATATTGGAGTATTTTAATTCGTCTGGTAGACCACCATTACCAGAAACGCAGGCGTGGTTACAAAAAACAAAGCACTACTTGTCGCAGCAACTTAAAATCCCCGTAGAAATACATTACAGTACAGGTATACAATTTCAAAATGACGATCATTCTTGTGGTGTTTATTGTTTATGTTATATATGGCTGCGACTCGAAGGCATACCACCCACATGGTTCAAAAAAGACACGTTTAATGATCGATTAATGCATTCTGCTAGGCAGAATTTGTTTCGGCATGAAATTTGAATATGTGTATTGTATATAATGGCTCTAAACTCAGGTGTAGAGACTCGGAACTCAGGTGTAGAGACTCGGAACTCAGGTGTAGAGACTTTAAATTGCGAAGGGCTACGTGAAATCACATGTGCCGTAATGGGATCAGTGGATTCCGGAAAAAGTACATTAGTAGGCGTATTAACAAAAGATATCTTAGATGATGGAAAAGGATCAGCAAGATCATACGTTATGAGACATCCGCATGAATTAAAAACAGGAAATACAAGCGATATTTCTTATAAATATGTACAAATGGATGATACAATTGTAACATTTATTGATTTGGCAGGCCATGAAGATTATTTGCGAACAACGGTTAATGGTCTTTCTTCGGGTGTTCCCGATTATGCTTTATTATGTGTTAGTGATAAAATTACAAATATGACTCTCGAACATATGAGATTATTGGTATTGTTAAACATACCGTTTATCATTATCGTCACGAAAATCGACTTTATTCCGAAAAATGTACACGATAAAATTATAACCTCACTAAATAAAACGATCCGTAGCATCGGTAAAAGATTATATGAGGTAAAAAACGAAGACGATGTCAAAACTGTTGAAAATGATAATCTGTGCCCCATGATTAAATTATCAAACAAGAACGGCGATGGGTTATTGTTACTTAAATCCCTCATGAGATGCCAGCAAAAACGCGGTAAGAATCTTATCAAAGGGTTTTCTGTCGATTACGTTTACAGAAATGTACCTGGTACGAATGTAGTTGTTAGCGGTATTTCCGGAGATGATATTAGGATCGGCGACAGTTTGCATTTTAACGTCGGTAGACAGCAAATTAACGTATCCGTTATCTCAATACATAATGATTACAGATTCGGTATTCAGGCACTGACATACGGTAAACGCGGTTGTTTGAATTTACGAGTTCATAAGAATGATAAAAAACAATTATCAAAAGGAACTATATTGACACATGATGATATTACACCTGTTAAAATTTTCACAGCAGACTTATTTATTTTACATCATACAACAAGTATTTCTGATAGATATGAAGCGTTTGCCAATTGCGGCATGATTCGCGGGACAGTAAAATTCAATCATATTTCTCGATTGGATAAATTCGGAAACGAAACGGAATGTAAAGATGTTGTTCGTAGCGGCGATAAGATCCGAGCAGTTCTTGAATTTAAAAACGAACCTCAGTGTATTGTCGTTGGACAAAATATTATTTGTAGAGAAGGTGGTACGAAATGTATCGGGAAAATTATTAGCATTCCGAATTAATATTATTTTTTTTCTAAATACTAAGCAAATAATCCGTATAATGAATAGAAATCTCCTAGATACGAAACATGAGCCCATCGCTCCCAGTATGACGGATTTTGATGTCGAGCGTATTATGGCAAGAATTGCGCAAACAGACGGAAAAGAAGCTTCGCGTATTTTTAACGAATTCAATATCGAATTAAACAGATTAATTTCCACCGTACGCAGTCAAGTAACTGATGAACATGAAATCGTGGAATGCGATCGTATTAAACGTATTCTAGGATTCCTTCCTATCGAGGAAAAGTTTCTTCGCATGAAAGAAAAAGTATGGCATGTTCGTAAACATATCATTAATAAAGATCGCGATTATTTCTTCAATCGCGACTACGGTAAAATGATTAAACGTGACAAAAATCAGGCCTTTATTGAAGCAGCCATCGAAATCGTCAAAGTACATTTTGATTTACTAACACCAGAAGAAAAGGAATTTTATTGGAGATCAGCTGCCAAAATGTTAAAGCTCGTATTGGATTTCAAAAGAGAACTTGGAGAATATACTAATACACCGGCTAGTTCATAATTATCAAATAAGATATAAACAGACTATATTCACAAATATATAATGTCAAAGGTAGTAAAGATTAGGCAGAAAAATTCCGCAGACAGTGCGGAAATCGGTAATCTGTTTGAGGAAATGATGGGAGTAAAAGATGCCGAACCTGAGATAGTACGTCCGAAAATTCTACAATGTAAAACATTGCTACAGCATATTTACAAAACCATGTATCAATTCTCGCATTTTACTTTGTTACAAAATAATTTTCCGGAAGTAAAACAAGGCATGGAAGAAGTAAACGAATTCGCTGAAAATTTAAAGAGAAATCTCCATATAGATCCTCACAATGAACCGGACATAAACGATTATATGTCTCTTAATAGAGTGGAAATCAACTCTCTGTATAAAAAGATTAAAGAATCGGATTCCGTAAAACAGTTGATAGTTCTGGGAGGTAACCTCAAAAGACATTCCTCATACATAGATGATATCAAAAATTTACGCGACGGTTTTATAGCACAAGAACCAGGGTTATCTTTTCACATCTTTAATTTTTCGTCTTTTGATTTGAAACTATTATGGGCTAATAATAATATTACGCCCGTTGTGAAAAAATACGTTCTTAATGTGTTACATTTATTGTGGAAGGATTGCTATGAATTATACGAAATTATTACATCTCCTGATGTTGATATCGATAAATTTACTTCTCTTCTTGTGGAAAACATAGCAAAACTAAAAACACAGCCAGGTTTAAATAGATGTAAAAGAGCATTTGCTCGTATAGAGCAAAGTTTAGAACTATTAAAAGAACGTTTTACTGGATATTACAGAGATTCTATCGCGAGTAACAATCCTAATATTATGCTTGAAAATTTTATTATGGACGTGAGTCAACAAGGAGATGCTTCGGCGTCCCTTACTCGCGAATTCCGTATCATAATTCAACATTTACACAGAATGAGCCAACAAAATGGCAGAGCAAATGATCCAAATGTTAAAAAATTATTCGCCATGATTAATGGAAACTTTAATGCGATGGAAGGAAAAAATGTGTAATAATAAATAGCAATAAAATAACATACATAATATAATGAAGAACATTTTACTGTTATTTTTATTTTTTGTGGTTGTGGTAACCTCAGCGTTATCAGTAAAGATTATAGGCGATGGCGGGCCTATCATGACTATACTCATAACAGCGACAGTTGCTTTTATAATATACGATTATGTTAATAATGATAGAAAGAAAAAAAGAGCCATATGTCAAAAAAAAATGATGATGCGAGAAACTGATGAACAAGAACCCGAAATAGACGTATTGGAAAATATGGATTTTTCCATAGATGTGAATGACGACAGCAAATTTGCCGTAAACGAAGAAATTCCACTAGAAGTGAAAATAAACAATGGCGGTAATATCGTAGATACGTTCGAACAGATGGGATCCGTCGCGGATAATAAAGCTTCCAATTACCAAAGATACAGAGGTTTACAAGAAAGTCTTTCTATCGCATTTAAAGAAAAAAATAATAAGTATTCCGCTTTGCCTTGGTTAGAAGAGGAATTACGAGAGCATGAGGATCGTGATTGGTGGTTGGATGATAAATATATACCTGAAATTTAATAGCTCTCATATTTACCTTTCACGTGTGCGCATATACCACATCCTTCGTATTCTTTTTCTGGATGCTCTGCCGAACATGTTGTCCATTTGTGATATTGGCATTTTACAGATATAATATCATTGGGGCATTTACTACAATAAGTTTTGTATGTATCCTCCTGTGTATTAGCACATTCATAACAAAACACGCCGCAATATATACATATTTGTTTATTACAGACACAGCATTGCGATTCGAAATAATAACTTTCTTCGTCGTAATCCTGAGATTTATGATTAAAACAATCGTGACATATACTTTTACCGCATAGACACTGCGTATATTCTTTTTTTTCTTCTCCGCACAGAACGCACTCCATTATGCGTCTATATTTACGATAATCAATTTTTGGTACCATTTTTTTCATGGCAGTAGATTTAATTTCTAACTCTAAACATTGTGTCCAATTGGTATTTTCAGAATACGTGTCATCAAGACAGCAGTATACACAATATGTTTTCGTATCTCCTGGTTTTACGACAAAACATTCTTTACATGTTATATCCCCGCATAAATCACATGTATTTTTTATATCCGATTGTTTATTAACGCATTCGACGCATATATTATTACCGCATGTACATTGTAAGCATTTTTTTGTTTTTCCACATTCGAAACACTCCATCGTAGGTATTGTTGTTTTTTTTCGCGTTCGAAACGCTCCATTATATTTCGAAATAATCAATTTTTATTCTCTGCGCATTCGCCGCACCCTTTATATTTTTTACCTTTGTGTTTGCGAGGACATGTGTTCCATTCATGATTATTACACGGAACATTAATTATGTTATTTTTACAAAATATACAATATACCTTCATCATACTTGTCTTGAAAGTTACACAATCAAAACAAAAAACTACACATTCTTGACAGACTACGCTGCGGCATTTTGGCATTTATTAGGTATAACAAACATATCATAATAATCCAAATATTGGCAATTAACGCATTCTTCACATATATTACTATCACAAGCGCATCGAGCAGCTATTAACTTGGTTTCTGAACAATTATTACACTCCATCATATAATGATTTATATTCATATTTTAAAATATGAATAATTCCTAATTTCATAATGAGGTACCTAAAATTAGATGCCGATGATATTCTGAGCTATGATAAGGTTTGCGAAGTAATTATTAACATGATGTATAATCGTCATTTATATGATGATTCCGGGTATATAGGAAGCAAAAAAGAATATAATACCTATTCCTATGATGGTGTAAAATATAGCGTTAATATATGTTCGTTATGCGTCTATTATATAACTAATAGAAATGTTAGCGAATTTGAATTAAGAAATACCATGATTAAAAAAATAATGGATATACGAAGTTTGGGAGTACCGCTTCATCTGCTTACCAACGAAGTGATGTATCCCGGTATTCTAATAAAAAGAAATTATCCGGTTAATTTTACGATAAATTTTAATAACAGTAAGGCTACATTTGATCACACAATCGATTTTTATATTGTCAAAAAAAATACCCACAAAGACAGTAGAATGTTATTCTATAACGATGAATATCCAAATTGTGGATATAACATGCTATCTGTGTTATTAGTAGACGAAATAGGTATCTTTCCTTATTCCAGTAAAAAAATATTCCGAGGACCGAAATTAAAAGACTATTTATGTGTCAGAGTTGGTAACGTATTAGAAAGAAAAACGCGTGTGAAATACGGGCTATTTCCGGAAATTTACGATACGCTACTAGGTAAAAAACATAAATGTTGTAATTATGATATTTGGATGACATTTTGGTTACATTGGTCAGAAGTTTTCCCGAAAAAAAGAAACATGAATGTTGGCTGGTTAGATCAATTAAAATTAGGCAATTTATACGAACAAAAAAATACAAACCACGCGAATTGTTTTATTACAGGTGTCCCAATCTTTGAAGATTGTTATGTCATAGATATATACGAAGAAAGACAAACACTGAATGTTTCCGAAAAATTACAAGGAGATGTCGTTGTTAAAACGGTAAAAAGAAAATCCGGAATAGTATATACGGTTGTACGTAATAGGAAATATGATTCACCGTATCAAATATTATTATCTGAAGCAGCGTTTTTGGTAGAACCAAAATTATTGGAAATGTTGAAGGCGTCGAATTTCAAATTTATTATATATAGAACATTTTCCCCAACGCTAGCGCATACTATTATAAATTCTTTGGAAGAAAACGATGTTTACAAAGACGCTTTACACATGTTTAATAACGGTTATATTAATAACACACGAATGTACAACGATAAAAAATATATGATTGTACCAAGTTTGTATTTACCAGATTTGATAACATTGGATCAATATACATATGTGATCAATGTACCGTAAAATATTTTTTTATATATAATGATTGTGTGGGTAATAGTATTAATATTATTATGGCTAATGTGTCGTAACAACGAAGGGCTCGTTAATAGACCCAACCAAAGAGAGAAGAAAAAATATATAAACGAAATGATGATCAATAAAAACAAATTCGGCGGCACACTCAATTCGGCGAGAAAAACTATGCCCTGGGTTGATGTTGTGGTATACGAAGACGCACGCGGTCTATTGGAAAATAATAAATTTACTGAGGAAAATTTGTCTAAAATACTGTCTTAGTGTATATATAATGGATGATTTTAGTTCTGAGTTTGTCGAAGGAGGCGATATCAATACTAATACCAAATTATTTGGAGGAATACCCGTTTCTTATATCATCATAGTACTTGTTATTTTACTGTTGTTGTATATAATTTTTAAAATAGGGAGGAACATACCGATAATGGGGGAAACATATAATCAAAGGAAAGTTCGTAGTTGTTTTAATGAAATTAGCGGAGAAGCATTTGACGACGCGGCGAAAAACGCAATTAAATACGGTTCAGAAATCAAGAATCCACGCGCCATAGATCATTATCGAATAGGAGTCGTTCAACTATTCAATGCTAAACAACCGGCAGAAGCACATCAACACTTTCGTCAAGCATTAGAACAAATAATTGAAGGAAATGTTGATGTTAATGATGGAGGATTTATTCTTGACAGAATAGATGATTTTAAAGATCAATTTATCGATTTTGTTGATATCGATGAATTACCGCTACAAAGGGCTCTATACACGCATCTGAACCAAATACATAATGAAGTTGAAAAATATAATAATGTTAGAAAGGAAACAAAAATAAATGAGAGTGATCCGGAATTTACACAAAAAACAATATTAGCCAGGCAGCATTGGGTTTCTGATAGTCAAAATGTTCACGATAATAGTATCTTTGGCGAGTTAAAAGGTCAAATAGCTCAAGCGAGAAATGAAAATATAGTGATTCCGAATATCGAATTACATACATATCGCGAATTATGCGATTGGCTGAAAATGAAATATGAAGATAATCCTAGTAAATTGGAAAAGGTACATAAAGTGCTACGTTTTACGAATGAAAATTATCCTATTGGTGCGTTAAATAATATTAATGAACAAGATTTGTTACAAACATTATGGCAACGTTCGTATCATCCGGAAAATAGAAATAATGCCAATATAATACGGGAATCTATTGCTGATAATATAATTGATTGCGTTGAGGGAAGTAATGTTGTTTGTATAACAGGCCGCGCGTCAAAGTTATGGTCGTCTTTAGCTCATAGAGATTTTAATCCCGATATGGGCATATTACAAACAAGACAATCTCTTCGAAACGAGATATACGAAAGATGTTCGAAAATTGTTGATGATTACATAGGTAAAAACGGATCCGCTTCGGAAGATTTAAAAGCTGCTTATAATCGTGGCGAAAACACAGAACAAGTAGATGAAATTATCGCGTGTATACGTAGTGATATGGATAATATAAAGCCGGATTATAAGGATAAAATGAGTTTACAACAATTAAATAGTATAATTGAAGAATGTAAGAATATAGTGTGATGCTAAACTGTATTTTCCATAATATAACATCGTATGATATTTTTTTTGTAGTAATATAATGACTGATGTATTACATAAAATTAATATTGCCGAGGCATTTATGCAGCACGTTTCCAATATACCCAAGGAAAAGAAAGACGCTATAAGTAAACGTGTTTCTGAAGCTCGTGTTCAAATTAAAAATGCCGGCAATGATAAAGCCAAAGTAATGGATATAAGCGATGGTATTTTGCGGGAATTGTGTAATTCGGTAAAGGTTGTGGAAATCATAGATGACACACGATATATAACAGAAAATTCACAAGATCTGATAAATGAAAACATAACATTAAAAGAGAAACTCACAACTTTAGAACACAGTAATGCTTTATTGAAAGCTTCAATGATAGATAATCAACAGGCAATTGCGGTGTTACAAGCCGATATAATCGCCGGACAAAACCAAATTAATGCGTTAACAGGTCAATTAACTTTCTTACGCACACAATTAGCGGCGGACCAGAAGGCAAACGATGATTTAAACAATCAAATAATCGCCTTACAGGCTAATTTGACGAGTGAACAAAAACGGGTTGCACAATTACAACGTGATATACAAACAAAGTTGGATGAAAATACAAAAATGAAGCGGGAACTCGATGATTTTAAGAAAAATTTGAAAAAGGGCCAAGAAGCACTCAAAAATATATTGAACGGTAATAACAAATCCATTAGTGATAAGCAGAAAAAAAATATAATGTCGGCATTTGGTAACGCTATACAAAGCGTACTAACATCCTTTGGAATATCCCGAAGCGACATAAAAAGTAAAACGCCTTCTTTGTCCACAGTAATTAATAATTCCGCTCCTCTAGCTTCTTCTTCTACTTCTGCTTCTACTCCTCCAGCTCCTACTCTTACTCCTGCTCTTACTCCTACTCCTGCTCCAGCTCCTACTCCTGCTCCAGCTCCTGCTCCTCCAGCTTCTACTTCTTCTACTTCTTCTACTCCTCTAGCTCCTACTCCTACTCCTACTCCTCTAGCTCCTACTCCTACTCCTACTCCAGCTCCAGTTCCTTCAGTTCCTTCAGCTCCAGTTCCTTCAGCTTCTTCAGCTTCTTCAGCTTCTTCAGCTTCTTCAGCTTCTTCAGCTTCTTCAGCTCCAGTTCCTTCAGCTTCTTCAGCTTCCATTCCTACTCCTCTAGTTCCTTCAGATTCTTCAACTTCTTCAGCTATTCCGAAACCCGGATTGAATATAAATGCTAAAGAATTTGTTATGTATCCTGATACAAAAACATCTTATTATGATGAATATGAAACTTTATTTCAGAATTATAATTCTTTGTTACAAAGTTATGATGGATTATCAAAAGAATGCAAAGTACTTCAAAATGAAAGGAAAGTACTCCAAGATGAAAATAAATCCTTATATGAAGCCATTTTATATCTGTTTGACGTGATAAAAACTATACAAACAACGATATCAAATATTACCGCAGTTTTTTCACAATTACCGCAAAATGATCCCAATACGCTTAATATTTTGTTAAACGAATATAATAATTTGGTAAATATTTTAAACAATTTTTTCTCACAGCAATCATCGAATAATGAGCTCATCAGAAATTTGTTATCACAATTGACAAGTAATACTAAAGATAGTGCTGAACGAATTCGAAAATTATTAGAAGACAGCAAAACAGGACAAATTGAAAATCTCGCACCGGTATTAAATACGATGGCTTCGGAAATGAAATTGGAAGAGAGCAAATTGTTAGATTTACGTGATAAAATAACCGAATTATCAAGTGTTTTAAAGGTAGAAACTGATTTTGGGGATTCTGAAACTATAGATGGTTTCATACATCAATTACAAAATATAATTAATGAAAACACAAAATCTCCCATAAACGAAGAAGCGTCTAAAGACGCACTTATAAATAGTCTGAATAAAGAAATAATTTTGTTAAAATCACAATTAGCTACTGCTTCAGCTGCTCAACAAAGGTTAGCTGATCATGAGCATGATACTCGTACTAAGGCGAGTTTGGGCAAAGAAATAAGTACGTTAACGGAAACAATAAATAAAAAAAATGAGGAACTGAAATCGTTACAAAGTAACTTGAAAGCTGCAAATACGGTAAATACGACCATGGAAACTTACATAAATAAAATTGCTCGTATTTTGGGAGTTGCGAGGGATGCGAGTAATAAATATAATGATATTGAAGGGGAAATCGAAAGATTACAACAAATAGAGGCAACCTTTGACGCCGAAGTTGATGGTAAAACGGCTTTGTTAAATAAAAAAAATTTACAATTAGAAAGGGAGAATAAGGAATTAGAAACCAAACATAATACAGAAGTAGCGGGATTAAAAGCGGAAATAGAGGCGAAAGAATCGGAATTAAAAAATAACGCGAGAAAGATTGCGGAACTAAAACAACAAATAGCGACTCTCGACGAAAATATAGCACAGTTAACACGTGCTAATGATGAGTTAAAATCGGAAAATTATACACTCGAGAAACAATATGACCTTTTGAAAAAAAAATATAATAAAAAAAGATACGCTATTTATGTTTTGGATTCTTTCATTCAAAAAACAATCAAAGAAACGAACGGCCAAACTGACGAGAAAAATTCTCCTGTTAGTATACAAGATGTTTTGATTAGCATAGGTGATAGCTTAGATGGAAAAGATTTCGGATTATTCCCTGACGTCGCGGCAAGAAACGCGTTTCTTACCGAGGAAAAGGATGATAGTGAATTACTTTTGAATGAAATAAAAATTAATATCGATTCGTCCAGCGATACAGAAACGAAATACCCAAAACTTACGGAGGTTAAACAAATGATACATGGAAATCTTAGGCAAGAGCTACTTGAATTATTTAATAGTATGAATGTAACACAGGGAACTGAAAACTATGTTGCAACAAATGCGGAACTCCGTGATATGATTGGGAAAATTAAAACTGGTATTGAACAACTTGGGAATGAATCGAGTAATACACCAGAAAATACTACAGAAAATACTACAGAAAATACTACAGAAAATACTACAGAAAATACTACAGAAAATAAATCGAGTAATACACCAGAAAATACACCAGAAAATAAATCGAGTGATGCAACAGATCAAAAAATAAAAGATATAGAATTGAAATTGGGTAGACTTTTGTATAGATACGACGAGGATGGAGAAATTGGAATGAAAACTGCTAAAGACGAATTTGGACAATATTACGAAGGAAAATATGATGTTCTGTTAGAAGCGCTGAGTAATTTGGCAGATAAATATTATGGTCCTGAGGATGAAAATGGTATTACCGCTGAGGATGAAAATAAAAGCGATGATGATGAAAATGAATATAAAAGTTATGGGTTCACTATGAAAGAAGAAGATGAGGATAGTTCTTATGATAATAAGAACAATAATAGAAATTCACGCGCGGTAAAATACATACCAAGACAATCAACGGGACAAGGACAACAGAACCAACAGAGAAAAAAACAAACGGGACAAGGAAAACAGAACCAACAGAGAAAAAGAGTCGGAGGTGCTGTATTAGGTGGTGCTATTGCGTTGGTTCCTTTATATAAATATATAATAATCGCCGTAATTGTTTGCTTAATTCTTTATGTATTTTATGTATTATTTTTAAAGCAACCAGAATATACAACGTATAATGGATGTGGATCAGGCTATGATGCTGTTTCGAACATGGGATACAGATATACAAACAACAGTTCAAAATGGTACGAAAATTGATATATCAAACGATATTGAAATGTCAGAAACAAAACAAAGCAGCAAAAAACGAAATATCGCGAAAAAAATAAACTACTCCCCATCATACGATACGGAATTGTCGATACCAATAACCAAATCGGGAGCGTTTATTAAATTCTCGCTTTTAGATGACACAAAATATATCCGCAAAATAGAAAATTACTTTACACTTAAACATATGACACAATTTGGCGTACTTCAGCAAATGAAAAGATGTAAAGTTGACAGAAAAAAATCGAGATTGATAGTTCCGAGATTTGGCGTGTTTGAAATTTCCAAATACATACCCAGTATAAACATAGAATCACAAATTAAACCTGGTAACGATGTAAATTTGGAATGGCAAATATCCCTCTATCCTAATCAAAAAATAATAGTGGATTATCTGAAAAAAAACGTATATAATCGCAAACGTGTTTCATGTGGAAGCTCTGGCTGTATACTAAACTTGGAAGCCGGCCAAGGTAAAACATACGTTGCCACATATCTGATGAGTGTTTTCCAAAAGAAAACAGCCGTTATTTTACATTCAACATCTATGTTGACGGATTGGGAAAGAGCTATTAAAACGAGTTTTGGTGATATAAATATTGGATATTATTACAACAAAAAGAAAAAAGATGGTGATGTAATGTTAATTATCATTAATTCTGCCGTGAAGGATACATTTGTGATAGATGGGGAAACTATATCATCAAATGATTTTTATAACCAATTTGGGTTTATTGTTATGGATGAATGTCATTTATACGCGAATAAAACATCGGGGAAAATATTTGATCGCGGGCAAGCACGGTATATGTTAGGCCTTTCTGCTACTCCGGATGAGCACACAATGGGATTCGATAAAGCTGTGTGGTGGGGATTAGGCGAAGTTATAAATGCCGCCGATATAAAAGGGTATGTTTCCACGGACAATACATTTACGGCGGAGGTAAATCGCATTATGTATTATGGACCAGCAAAATATACAAAACTACTTAAAAATGAAAAAACCGATCTATTTGACAACGCCAGTACTATTAATATGCTTTGTAAAGACGAAAAAAGAACAAATATCATTATAGATTGTATAATAGAATGTGTAAATAAAAATCTCAATACGTTTGTGTTTGCCGATCGTAGGGAGTATTTATTGCTACTAATAGATTTGTTAAACAAACGACGGTCTGATATATCGTCAGATATTTTAACGGATGATATGGATTTTAAACGGATAGTTGGTGGAACAACAGAGGAAGAATTAAAACACGCGTCTGTTCACAGCAAAGTAATATTCACAACATACCAATATATGGGGACAGGCAAATCTATCATTAGAATGAACGGATTAGTAATGGCAACACCCCGAAAAAGTAAAATGAAACAATACATTAAACGAATATTCCGCCTCGGTTCTGATATGTCAATCAAACGAATTATCTATGATATCGTTGACATGCGCGTCAAATTAAAATCACAATGGGCAATGAGGAAAAAGTTTTATGTAGAGAATAATTTCGAAATAGTGGAGAAAAAATATAAATAAACCCAATATGATGGGGAGAAACATGAATAAACACGATATAGTAAGGGGAATAATTTCGGAATAGTGGGATACAAACAAACACGATATGATGGGGAGAAAAAATATAAATGAACACGATATAATAAGGGGAATAATTTCGGAATAGTGTGACACAAATAAATACAATATGACGAGGGGAAAAAATATAAATAAACCCAATAGATTATTTTTTTGCCACAGTGAACTCCTTAAAGTTTGAATTATATATATACTTATATAGTTATGTTGGGAATTCACGTCGCTAAAGTGAGTAAAGTGTTATCCGAATCAAAAAGTTCGGAACTACATGATGCTATTGTGCGCGATACGGAGCAATTAAATCTCAACGCAGCTCAAATATTTACATACGGTCCAAGATTTATGGTTAAAAATAAATATGATGAGAAGGCGGTATTTAATAATACAAAGGATATAGATTTATCTGTTCATAGCGCATATACATCGGTTTCCGTTTGGAAAATTACACCGGAAAATATCGAAACACGTGTTAGCCAAAAAGCATTAAAAAATATAGATGATCAACTATTATCATGCGCCAATATCGGAGCCTGGTGTCTCGTATTACATATTACTAAACAACCACCAGAAAGAATTAGCTATGTAATGAATCTGTTAAAAAAATTCAGTCGAAAACACAAAGTTATGATTGCGTTAGAAATGGTAGCGAATAAAGCGGATGATTCGAAAACATACGAAACACCAGATAAAATCAACCGTTTAACTAGAATGATAGGAGCAAATAAAAATTGGTGGTGCTGGTGTGTTGATACTGCCCATTTATGGGGAGCCGGAGTTGATATATCAACACGCGAAACAATGGAAGAATGGTTCGACGGTATTGAATTTCCTAATAAAATCCAAATGATTCATTTGAACGGTTCGTCTGCCAAATTGGGGTCAGGAAAAGATAAACACGAAATTCCGTTTGGACCTCATGATATTATGTGGGGCGGTATAACACCAGAAGAAAGCGGATTACACGCAGCCGTTAGTTTTGCCAAAAAAAATAATGTTGTTATCATATGCGAAATTAATAGAGGATCCGAAGAAGACGCTCGCTCAAGTTTTAATATTATCAAAAATATATTGATGTGATTTAATACATAGGGTTTAGAGTTTGTATTTCTTGAGGACCGAGAACAAACGTATCTAATATTTTTCCCGCGGAATCTCGTAAATTAACTCGTGTGCCTGCTAATCTCGCACCATAACCTTCTCGACAATAAACTTCCAGCTTCGTTAATTGTTGCGGGTTTACAAAATCTAATAACAATATATGAATGTCTTGGTTACCTTTTGTATGAGAAAATGAAACTGTATCCCCGTCTATAGCATTATAAGGAGTGAAATAATTAGACGTATTATCCGCCCCATATCTAGCTGAAGAATAATCCTTTGTTGTTAATAAACGGTTTGAATAAGCCTTCAATTCGGCTACTTGAAATGTTTTTTCGTCTTCTACCAATAATCCACTTCCTGTGCTATCTTTTACGAATTCAACAGTTTTTGTCAGCGGAATTGCTTGTGAATTAACAACATTCATCTCCTGATCGGTTGTATGATAAACGGGCGTGTCATAGTCTTGTCTATAATTATCATCCGGATTAGGGTCGGTATAACTCGCATCATCGGATGGAATAACAACGGATACTCCTGTTTGTTGAACCTGTGTTTGTAACTGTAGTTGCCGATTATTATATGCCAACATGACCATAACACCGACCACTACTATGATTACTATCAATAATATCATTATATTATACAATATAATATATTATGTTTTTTATAATTATTTGTGTAAGTGACGATATACACGGATATATACTCTTCATGGGGATATAATAAAATCCCGCATTATTTTTTTGCTATAACCATAGGCTTTTCCAATACTACACTTATTGTCTGTTCTCCTGTTAATTGCCGTGTATAAAAAGGTGTATTATTTGTGTCCAATAGTAACAATAAAGCCCCGTTTAATCTTTCTTGACAGCAATCAGCCCTATTAATTATATCAATACCACTTAATAATTGCGGTTCTTTAAGTGTCAGAATTAAAGACTGTCTTGGATTTTCTCCAATTGTATGGGTAAACGTGGAATAATCACCATCCAACGCATTCATAGCAGGCCATGCCGACAAATCACTACCTTCATATGTCGCGGATTCGTAATCAGACTGCGTAAGTAATCTGGACGCGGAATACGCCTTAATTTCCGCAATTTGAAATGTTCTCCATCCTTCTGTTTTAACAGCATCACTATTTGTGGTATCTTTTACGATGGCAATCTTTTTTGTCGGAGTGGCGTTAATTTGAGCAACTATTTGGTTAGTATACGTGCTACTAGTTACGCTATTTATTATCTTTTCCAGTTCGTCGGATATGGGATAATATTCCGCTACTGTGGGCGGTTTCACACTTTCGGCTGGTGGTATTGTTAACGGAGGGCCGATCACGACATCGTCAAAATCAGTTCTTTGGGGATCATCAGGATTAGCATGTACATAATCATTTTCTTCTCTAACATAATCGGGTATTATTTGCTCTGGTGGATTAGGGGGATAGACTATTTCATCAAAATCTTGCCTTGACTGATCAGAAACAGTATTAACATACGCGGGTTTATTATTTTGGCTATTATCAGGAGGTATTATTGATATCATATTTACTTTCTGATTTTGTAAATATAACCAAAATAGATACAAGATAAACATCGATATTATCACAGCTACTACCGTATCCAACATAAAGTTATATTATTATAAAAAAAAAGATTATGCGGTGAAACTATTACCGCAATTTATACAAGTGACTTTAATATTAACACCCTCATCCAAACTACGGTTATATAAGTTTTCGTACGTACATTCCGTTTTCTTACATTTGCCGCATTTATACATAGATGTAGTTTTGACACTGAACTGTACACTTTTACTCTCCTCAATTTGTTTGATTATTTCCGTATATTTTTGCGGGCATAATTCATAAGAAGGTAATCTAGGCACTTGTTTTATATCTATCAAATTATTTATAATTCTTTCCGCGAGAAAACTGCTACTCACTAAATCGTTCTTATCCAAATTGGAACTTACTTTATAACAAATAGACGAATATAGTTCCTCAAACAAGGAAATGCTCCAGCTTGTTGGGATATTTTCTTCAACCGCTCTATCTATGGCATAATTGAAACAAGCCGATTCCAATTTTTTAATTTTGGAAAATCTTTTTTTGTCTGTTAACTCGCGAAATTGTTCATATTCGTCGAGTATATTACCAAATACAATTATTTTGGCTCTACGTATTCTATTATACGGATGTCTGTAAAACGACAGAGGCAGCGGCACACGGTTGGATATCATTTTGGTTTTATTATAAATTCAAAATTGAATTTAATATGTAAACTAAAATGTTTAAAGCTATTGTAGCCACCGATTCGTTAAATGGTATTGCCAAAAACGGCAGTATTCCTTGGAATGTTCCGGAAGATATGAAATTCTTCAAAGAGAAAACAATGGGTAGTATCGTTATTATGGGAAGAAAAACGTATGAATCTATTGGCCGGCCTTTACCGGGTCGTATTAATTGTATTATTAGCAAAAATGCTGTTGATAATGTTGTGAATAATTTGATTCACGGAACGAAATCAGATAATACATACAGTGGTGTTAAGTTGTTTCATAGTCCAGAAAGCTGTGCCAAATGGTGCTTTTATAATAGAGGAAATAAAGATGTATGGGTTATCGGGGGCGCAATGATTTACGAATGGTACATGCGAAATAATTATATTTCGGAGTATTTCGTAACGAGAATTCATGGTGATTATCAATGCGACACGCATATTGATTTATTCCGTAACCAACTATTATATAGACAAATGGATGAATTGTCCATTTATCACGGACTTATCAGTAATAAACCCGAAGTTGATATGTTGGATATGATACAAAATTTGCTCGAAAAAAAAGCCGGTTGTAACCGAACAGGCGTTGACGCATTATCACATTTTGGATTCAATGTAGAATTCGATCTTACTTCCAATACGTTTCCTCTAATGACAACGCGAAAAATGTTCTTTCGAGGAATCTTTGAAGAATTAATGTTATATATCCGGGGACAAACAGATTCCAAGATTTTGGAAGAAAAGGGCGTTAATGTATGGAAAGGAAATACATCAAGAGAATTTTTAGATAGCAGAAGATTAAATTATCCAGTAGGCGATATGGGTCATTCGTACGGGTTTTCATTCCGTCATTTTGGCGCCGAATACAAAACATGTCTTGATAATTACGAAGGGCAAGGATTTGACCAATTAATGTATGTAATAAACGAAATTAAGACTAATCCGGAAAGTCGCAGACTTATTATCAGTTTATGGGAACCTAATTATTTACATAAAGCGGCGCTTCCTCCGTGTCTTTATAATTATCAATTTAATGTCGATGATGACGGACTATCATGTATGATGACGCAACGCAGCAGTGATTTCATGTTAGCGGGTGGTTGGAATGTGGCAACAGGTGCTCTGTTAACATATTTCATCGCTCATTATACTGGATATAAACCTTACAAGTTAATCTGGAATGTTGGTAATTGCCACATATACGTTAATCACTTTGATCAAGCGGTTGAACAAGTTGCTCGTCAAGTCAGACAGTATCCAAAATTATATCTGAAAAACATGCCCGAAAATATTGAAGATATCCAATTTGATAATATTAATTTGTTCGGTTATGAACATAGCGGATCCATTTCATTGCCAATGAATGTTTGATGTTATTTTTTTATATACCGAAATATTTATATATATAGTAAGATATCCAAAAGCTTATTACTTTAGTACTTTCCGACATGGCAGTGGGTAATATACCGGTATTTTTGTACAATAGATAAAAAAGTATTATCGATACTACCACAAACGTAGCGAAAAAAATTGTGTCCATATATACTCCGACACAAAATTTAAAACATTATATTATGTTTCTCATCAGAAACCCCAAAGGGTATACTAGACGGTCTTGTCACATCTATTATCAACAGGTAAGTGGATGATCTTTTATGTTTGTTATATATGTAATTTATTCTCGAATGATCATAAACGATAGCCGTTCCTTCGTCAAATAATTTTGGTTGCCCATCAACCCACATACCGGAACGTCTTTTGCCAGAAATTTTTATCGGAACTATACATCTTAAAGTATTATTAGAAAACGATGCGCAGCCTTTTCGTTGCGGTTGCTCAGATTGTATTGGCAATTCTACTACGAAAATACGTTCAACGTTCGGTATAACATTTAATACCTTATACAATTCCGGATAATATTTAGAGTCTACACAATGATTGGCATCGTATAATATTTTTACAGAATACAAATGTGGAACTTTTTCTATCTCGTCATTTGACAATATGGCCTTTATTTCTTCTTCCCAAATTTCCCACATGTTTTCATCGTCAAACACTTTCATTTCAGGTATTAAATCGGGAAAGTATATGGTTGGTTTAGGCATAAAAATGAGAAATATAAAACTTACTATAGCAAGTATGAGGAACAATATGAATCCCCAAAAGTAATTCGTCATTATATGTTCTTTCATATCGGCTTTTATAAGAAAAAAAATAGCGTTTTTTATCACATAATATATTTGTAACTGTCGAAATACACTTTGAAATTATCCTGATACGCGCATGTGCCGCCAGTGACTTCTACTTGAAGAACTTGGTTATCGGCATCAGTTTCGTCCCAATCCATGGGAATATAAACGGATTTTAAATCACTGTGAAGTTGTTGATATTTTTTTGGCCCTCCTTTTTGTGAAATGGAAATAAATAAATACGATGTTTGCGCGGATACATTCTCGCAAAATGCGTCGATACGAATAATAACCTTATACGTTCCAGGATTTACAAGAATATCGACTTCATGCGTACCTACGGTATTTAAACTTAGTAATAAGTAATTTAATGTATCCTTATGTTTACGTTTCATATTCTGATATAAATCACTACATGTCCTTTCTACCTGATCCAAACGATCAGACATTTCGCGTACAATATTTTTCAAATAGAATAACTCCGTCATTAATACA
>JACCDV010735831.1_pt1 | contig 49191 bp, 49 predicted proteins | sample 7446131 | NCBI WGS metagenome assembly JACCDV01 (sample SAMN15323448, study PRJNA562643) | freshwater metagenome | isolation source: river surface water | place: USA:Blue River Watershed | collected 2017-08-17
AACGTTAATGGTCTCTCTGTGATTGCCACCGCCTTGAGTGATGGCATTGCAGCTGATGACTTAAGGAAGATTGCTCTCGATCTAAAGAGCAAGTCCACGAACTCGGTTGTGGTTCTTGTCAGTGTTGTTGAAGGTAAAGCAGTTTTGGTTGCGGCGGTAAGCGATGGGGCGAAGGCTGCAGGAGTAAAGGCGGGCGCTCTCGTGAAAATTGGCTCAACAGTCCTGGGTGGTGGAGGTGGCGGCAAAGATGATTTTGCTCAAGGTGGCGGAACCAACCTTGGCCAAGTCTCGGTTGCGCTTACTGCCATCACCGACGCTCTCTCTGGAAAGTAATCGATGCAGCGAGGTCGACGGATAGCTTTCGACTATGGCGATGCTCGAATTGGGGTTGCCGTGTGTGATCCTGACGGAATCATCTCCTCTCCTCTTGCGGTTCTCCGTTCGGAAGATAAGAAGCTTCAAAGCGAGATTGAAAAGATTGTTGCTGAATACGAACCAGTTCAGATTTTTGTTGGCCTGCCAAAGCAACTCTCTGGCGTTGAAAGTTCCAGCGCTGAAAAGGCGAGAAATTTCGGGGCAATGATCGCTGTGCTTACCAGTACTGAAATTGTCTACATCGATGAACGCCTCTCCACTGTGAGCGCTCAATCCAAGCTTCGAGAGGCCGGCAAGTCGACAAGAGAGTCAAAAGAGCTAATTGATGCGATGGCCGCTGTTGAAATACTTGAGTTAGGTCTTCAAAATGCGCGATCTTCCTAATTCACCCGTATTCCGTGTCCTATCGGCGTTCTTGATTGTTCTCCTCTTCACAGGCGGACTGCGTGAGTTGCGTTCAAATACCGCAACTGCTCCAGATTTCTCTTGTCGAGAAAGTGGACGAGAGGTAATTGTTCATATCGATGCTGGTGCATCGGGATCTATGATTGGTAAGGCGTTATTCGACGCTGGCGTTGTTAAATCGTCTGAGTCATATTTCCGGGTAGCCGTAGGCGATCCGCGCTCCTCGCAAGTTGCTCCTGGCGATCATCGACTTACTGTTGAGAATTGTGCCAAACAGGCGCTTGAACAGTTGCTCGATGTGAGACGTCTGAGCGGTTTGATTAGTGTGCAAGAGGGAATGTGGCTCTCTGAAATACTTCCGCAGATGTATAAATCAGGTTTCAGCCCGAACGATGTGAGATCTGCTCTAGTTAATCTAAAGAAACCAACCGGCTTTACGTCGCTGGAAGGTCTCTTCTTTCCTGCGCAGTACAGCTTTGACAAAGATACATCTGCCCTGGCTGCGCTCTCGTCAATGGTTTCGCGAGCCGAACTAGAGATGAATGCTGCAGGATTCTTCAAAGGTAACCAGAAATTCACGCCACAGCAGCTGCTCACTATCGCCTCGCTCATTCAAGCCGAAGGAAAGCTGCAGGATTTCACCAAGATATCCCAGGTCATTAGAAACCGATTGGTGAAAGGGATGCCGCTCCAGTTTGATTCGACAGTTCATTACGTGAAGAAATCGCGTGGGAATATCTTTCTGAGCACTCAGGGAACGTTGATTAACTCGCCCTACAACACTTATCGAAAGTACGGCCTACCGCCCGGACCGATTAACAGCCCAGGCCGCCAAGCGATGAATGCAACTCTTAATCCAGAACCAGGAAATTGGTTATATTTCATAACAGTTGCTCCTTCCGACACGCGATTTACAGATAATCTTGAGCAATTCAATATTTGGAAGAGTGAGTACAAGAAGAATCTAAGAAACGGGCTATTTAGGAGTAAAGAATGATTCGCGGAGCAGTTCTCGGTTCACCGATTGAACATTCCTTATCTCCAGTCTTACATCGCGCCGCTTTCGCAAACCTTGAGATTGAAGGTAGTTATGAGCGAATTGAGGTTGGTGCAGGACAATTGAGGGAGTTCATTGCCAATAGTGGATCTGAATTCGATTACCTCTCGCTCACCATGCCACTCAAAGAAGAAGTTCTTCAACTAGGTTTTGCTACCAGCGAATTGGCCTTGAAATCGCAATCAGCGAACACGTTGGTCAAACGCGATGGATTGTGGAGCGCTACATCAACCGATGGAACAGGTTTCCTCCAAGCGCTTGCGCATCGCAATTTCACAGATTTCTCATCAGTCTTGATTCTTGGTGCTGGCGGAACTGCTCGAGCTATCGCTGCTTCACTCGATGGAATTGCAGATTCAATCACCGTACTCGGACGTACCAGTACGCGCGAAGAATCATTTGAAAGAATCGTCTCACATTCAAAGTTCTCTTACGTCATCTGGAGTAACGCCTTATCGCTTGAACCTTTCTCATTGGTTGTAAACACAACTCCAGCAGGGGCGGCTGATCTTCTTGCTGAGGGAATAGATGGTGATATCTCATGCCTTCTCTTTGATGTGATCTACAAGCCCTGGCCGACAGTATTGGCCAAGAAGTGGAAGAACTTAGGCGCTCCCGTGATCTCAGGCCTTGAATTGCTTTTGTATCAGGGAATCGAGCAGCTTCGAATCGTCACAGAGAAGGACTTTGATACCGAGAAGTTAGCGTCCAATTTGAGAGAGAAGTTAGCGTCAGCGCTCTAGATATCCACAGGTGTTGCTGGTCCTCTGTGGTACTAGAGGTACCTTCTCAGAATGGCCCTTCTTCTGATTGCAATTGCAATCTTTGATCTCAAATTTCATCGCATACCAAATATTGCGGTAGCGCTAGTTGTGCTTCTAGATCTGGCACTAGGTTCATCACCTAACAGCTTCTCCCTTCTTCTATTTCTTATTCCAGCAAGCTTCTTAGCTTGGAGGTATCTCAGGATCGGAGGTGGTGACATCAAGCTATTTGGCGCCATGTTGGTCTTTGTTCTTCCCCGTGAATCATTGAGTGACTACGCCTTCTACTTTTTTCTCTGCGCCATGTTGCTGGTACTCATCTATATTCTCCGAGGCGCTACTCTCAAAATCGCAATTCCACTGGCTCCTGCGATCAGTGGGGGATATCTCCTATCGATTTTCACTTAATTTCTATGTGAGGGCATAAATAGGACTGCTTTGTTAAAAGCCATCTGCCACAATAGGCACATGCGTTGGATAACAGCAGGCGAATCCCATGGTCAAGCCCTATCGGCGATAGTCGAAGGCCTGCCAGCCCACATCAAGATTTCAACCGAAGATATTGATTTCCACCTCTCTAGGCGTCGCCTCGGAGTTGGACGTGGAGCAAGACAGAATTTCGAAGCAGATAAGGTCACCATCCTTGGCGGAATCCGTCTTGGTCTTTCACAAGGTGGTCCGATTTCTATTCAAGTTGGCAATAGCGAGTGGCCAAAGTGGGAGAAGGTCATGTCGGCCGATCCCGTTCCTGAAGATGAGATTGCAAATCTTGCTCGCAATGCACCACTTACACGACCAAGACCTGGTCACGCCGACTTAGTCGGAATGCAGAAGTATGACTTTGATGATGCGCGACCTATCTTGGAGCGAGCCAGTGCGCGCGAGACTGCAGCAAGAGTTGCGTTGGGAGCGATTGCTCGTAACTTTCTTGAGCAGTCAGTGGGCATCACAATTCTGAGCCACGTTGTATCAATTGGGAACGCCAGAATTCCTGATGGTTACCAACTTCCTCAAGCAGGCGATATGGCGCGTATCGATGCCGATCCTGTCAGGTGCGCTGATGAGAAAACAAGTGCAGCGATGATTGCCGAAATTGAATCAGCTCACTCGGATGGAGATACTTTGGGAGGCGTCTGCGAGATTTTGGCTTACAACCTGCCTCCAGGTCTTGGTTCACATGTTCACTGGGATCGCAGATTGGATGCACGGTTAGCTGCAGCGATGATGGGAATTCAGGCCATCAAGGGCGTCGAAATTGGAGATGGCTTTAGAACTGCAACTCGAAGAGGCTCTATTGCACACGATGAGATAGAGCGTGGCAAGGATGGTGCGATACAGCGACGCACCGATCGCGCGGGCGGCACCGAAGGCGGCATGTCGAATGGCGAAATCTTACGTGTTTCGATTGCGATGAAACCTATCTCTACCGTTCCTAAAGCATTAGACACTATTGATGTGAAGACGGGCGAAACGGCTAAAGCAATAAATCAACGATCTGATGTCTGTGCAGTGCCAGCATCAGGTGTGGTTGCTGAAGCGATGGCGGCCCTTGTGCTTGCAGAAGCTGTGCTCGAGAAGTTTGGCGGAGACTCTGTCCAAGAGGTTCGTCGTAACTACGAGTCGTATATGAAGAATCTACGTTTCAAGTAATGGCCCCAAGAGTAATTCTGATTGGGCCGATGGGTTCAGGAAAGACAACTATTGGTTCGCTCGTGGCAGGCAAACTTGGGCTTAGCTTTAGGGATACAGACCATCTCATTGAGGAACAGGAAGAAAAGACGGTCTCACAAATCTTTCTTGATGAAGGAGAAGATGCCTTTCGAGCTATTGAGAAGAGAGTTCTCCGTGAAGAGTTACTGACAGATGGAACGGTTCTATCGCTCGGCGGTGGGGCTCCCATCTCGATAGATGCCCAATCTGCTCTTCGCGCTATCGCCTCTCACATTATTTTTCTTGATATCTCACTTTCTACGGTTGCCCCACGAATCGGTTTCAACCGCGATAGACCACTGCTGTTGAATAATCCCAGAGGACAATGGCAGACGCTCATGGAAGCACGCCGTCCCATCTATGAAGCGATAGCGGACACAATAATTAACGTGGACGACAAGAGCGAAGAAGAGATTGTTACAATTGTTCTTTCTAGCTTAGGGGAGGCGCGATGAAGAAGATTGCGATCACCTCTGAGCGTCACTATGAAGTAGAGATAGGTCGCGATTATCTAGCAGTTATAGATGAAGTCACAGAGAGTCGCGAAAGAGTAGCCGTCATTTATAGCGAGACCATGAAAGATTCCATTCCTAAGTTCAACTCTATGGGCGCGGAATTTTTCTACTTCGGTATCTCAGATGGAGAAGCTGGAAAGTCAGCCCGCACACTTGAATCTATTTGGAACTGGCTAGGCGCTGCAGGCTTTACGAGAAGTGATCTGATTATTGGCATTGGGGGAGGTGCGGTAACAGATCTTTCTGGTTATGCGGCAGCCTCTTGGCTGCGCGGCATCGATTGGATTGCGATTCCTACAACTGTTGCTGGGATGGTAGATGCAGCAGTTGGCGGAAAGACGGGCATAAATAGCGATTACGGCAAGAATCTGATTGGCGCCTTTCATTCACCCATCAAAGTGGTTGTTGATACCGCTTGGCTTAAGACTTTGTCCAACCGTGATTTCGCAGCAGGGCTCGCAGAAGTTGTTAAATGTGGGTTCATCAAGGACGACCAAATTCTTAAAAAGATCGAAGGGCTGACTTTAGATGAAATTAGAGGCTCTGAAGAGCTGACGCAGGAGCTTATTGAGAGAGCAGTTCAGGTTAAAGCTGACGTTGTTTCTGGTGATTTCAAGGAGAGTTTTGATCGCGAGATTCTCAACTATGGACACACCTTCGGCCATGCAGTGGAAATCCACTCTCAGTATTCGCTACGGCATGGTGAGTGTGTCTCTATTGGCATGGCCTTCATCGCTCATCTCTCTTTTGAGTTAAAGCTCATCTCACAGGATTTACTATCAAAGCATCTCGCCGTTCTTCAGGGTCTTGGTCTTCCAACGATGTACACAAAAGGCGAGTGGCCCGAACTCTTAGCGACCATGAAACTTGATAAAAAGTCTCGCGGCAACCACCTCCGCTTTGTAGTCATCACCGAAATAGGAAAGACACAGAGACTTGAGAATCCAGATGAAGCCGCGTTGATATCGGCATATGAGAGGGTTAGCCAATGAAGGTACTTGTACTCAATGGTCCAAACTTGGGACGTCTAGATATTCGCGATTCATCAATCTATGGTGATATGAATTATGCGCAGTTGGTCTCTCAGATTGAATCAGCCGCGAAGACCCATGGGTTTGTGGCTGATGTAAGGCAGAGCAATGACGAGGCCGAGATGATTGCATGGTTGCACGAAGCCGCCGATGCGAATCTTCCAGTGATTATCAATCCTGCAGCCTTTACACATTACTCATATGCAATTCGTGATGCAGCAGAGATGGTAAAATCTCCATTGATTGAGGTGCATCTTTCCAATCCGTTATCTCGTGAAGAGTTCAGGCATACATCAGTAATTTCAGGGGTAGCAAATGGGACTATTGGCGGTTTCGGCCCCAATTCTTATGTCTTGGCTCTTATTGCGCTTAAAGCTCTACTTTCCTGATTTTTAATCAACAATTGATATGCGCTAAACTCACGCACCTCAAATAATCTTTCACAACGCAGGACTGGAGCTATCGTGGCAACAACTAATGATCTCAAGAATGGTATGACCCTCGATATTGATGGCCAGCTCTGGACTGTCGTTGAATTTCAGCACGTAAAGCCCGGCAAGGGTCCAGCTTTTGTCCGCACCAAGTTGAAGCAGGTCTTGACCGGAAAAGTTGTCGACAAAACTTTCAATGCTGGAGTCAAGGTCGACGTGGCAATCCTCGAGAAGCGCGAGATGAACTTCCTATACAAGGAAGGCGAAGATTTTGTCTTTATGGATAACGTTAACTTTGATCAGATGAATATTTCAGCAGATACTGTGGGAGAGGCAAGCAATTACATGCTTGAGAATACTGGGGCGATTGTTGCGATTCACGAGGGCAACCCGCTCTACATCGAACTTCCAGCTTCTGTTCCTTTGAAGATAACTTACACAGAGCCAGGGCTCCAGGGAGATCGCTCATCCGGCGGTACCAAGCCTGCAACAGTTGAAACCGGAATTCAGATTCAGGTGCCTCTCTTTATTAAGCAAGATGAGATTGTTCTTGTTGATACCCGAGATGGTTCTTATCAAGGCCGCGCAAACTAGTGTCCGCTCGCAGCAAAGCGCGTAAACAGACCCTCGATCTTCTCTACGAAGCAGATATTCGGGGCGCCTCTGCTGCAGATTTACTCTCAACTCGAGATGTTGTTGAGGATGGCCCTGATGCCAGACCCATTCGTGAATTCACACGCGAGTTGATTGCGGGAATCACGAGCAACAAGCGAAAGATTGATGAGCTGATCACTACCTACGCTCAGGGATGGGACATGGATCGCTTGCCAGCAGTAGACCGAAACATTCTTCGCCTGGGAATTTATGAGATTGTCTGGACTCCTGAGCTCGCTGAGGGGATAGCCATTGATGAGGCGCTCAATCTTGCAAAGGAGCTGTCGACAGAAGAGTCGGCCGGCTATATACATGGCGTTCTAGGAAAGATTTCTCAGATTAAAGAGAGCATCGCACTTTAATTTCGTACTGAGAGAAGCAACTTCTGACTCTCGAGCCAATCAATAAGCGTTGTAGTTGTGTAGCCGAGGCAGATTGCCACATGTTCAATATCACGCTCTCGCAGCGAGATTACCTCGCCATTCCAATCTTCTCGCGAACGTTGAATATACGAGATATATCTAAGAACGGCTTGAAGGGCTACGTTTTCGCTGGTCGTTTCATTTTCTGTTATCGCCTTCAATCTGCGAGTGTCAATGATGACTCTCTTTTTTGCCCCGGATTCAAGTTGTTGCGAAGCTCCGAAGAGAGTCGAGACAGGAACACCATAGAAGTCGGCGATCTGAATTGCTCGCTTGACGCTCAGTGACCGCGACCCCCTCTCATAAGAGCCCAGAACTACCGCCTTAATTGCGCCATTGCTAGCAATCTCAACATCGTTCAAGGAGAGCGATTGCGCCCGACGGATGGAGCGCAGGCGCTCAGAGACGAAAGTGTCGGTAATTTCAGTAGCCATTGAGCGAGGTTAGGTGTACGCGCAGAGCGCGCGCCCGTTCAATCCACAGGGCGTAGAACTCCAGTGGTATCCTTCGCTCACATCCTTTAACGACCCGTCCTGCGAGGCGGGGAAGGAGATTTACAGATGAGCCTTGCCTTGCCTGCGCCAGATATGGCCCGCGCTATTACTCGCATTTCCCACGAGATTCTTGAACGTAACTCTGGTTCTGAATCAATCACACTCTTAGGTATCCCAACCAGGGGAGCTCACCTGGCTGCTCGGATCGCCTCCAATATTGAAGCGATTGAAGGTAGGGCGGTTCAACATGGAACCTTAGATATCACCTTGCATCGCGATGACCTGCGATTGAGACCACCTCGCGCATTGATGCCAACAGTGATTCCATCGCTAGGTGTGGAAGGTCGCAACGTTGTACTGGTTGATGATGTCCTTTTCTCTGGACGAACGATTAGGGCAGCCCTAGATGCGCTTGGTGAAATCGGTCGTCCTCAGACAGTGCAGTTAGCAGTCCTCGTTGACCGCGGCCACCGCGAGCTTCCCATTCGCGCCGATTATGTTGGAAAAAATTTACCAACTTCACAGAACCAAGTGGTCCGAGTCCAATTCACAGAACTCGACGGAATTGATCTGGTCTCGATTGAGGATGGTGCTGCGCAATGAAGCACCTGCTATCCATAGCGGACGTTACCAAATCACAGGCAATTAACATTCTTAACACCGCAGAAGAGCTAGCCCGCGCCTCTGATGGTCCTATGAAAAAGCTTCCCACGTTGCGCGGTCGCACCATCGTAAATCTCTTCGCCGAGGATTCAACCCGTACAAGAATTTCATTCGAGGCCGCGGCAAAACGTCTGTCGGCAGATGTTATTAACTTCTCTGCCAAGGGTTCGAGTGTGAGCAAAGGGGAATCTCTCAAAGATACAGCTCAAACTTTGCAAGCAATGGGGGCCGATGCCGTCATCATTCGCCATAGCGCTTCGGGCGCTGCAGCGCGTCTTGCGGATAGTCAGTGGATGTCTGGCGCCGTTATCAATGCGGGCGATGGCACTCATGAACATCCCAGCCAGGCCCTTCTTGATGCCTTCACAATACGACGACATCTATCTCACGGTGGAGATGATCTAGCGGGACTACATATCGCAATTGTCGGAGATGTTCTGCACTCTCGTGTTGCCAGATCAAATGTCTTGCTTCTGACCAAGTTGGGCGCGCAAGTTACTCTCGTTTCGCCACCAACTCTTCTTCCAGTCGGCATTGAATCGTGGCCGGTATCTGTTTCCTATGACTTCGATACAGTCATCGACAAGGTTGATGCTGTGATGATGCTTCGTATCCAGCTAGAGAGAATGTCCGAGATGTTCTTTCCGAACGCTCGCGAGTATTCACGTTACTTCGGTCTGAATTCAGATCGGTTGAGACGAATGAAACCAACGGCGATTGTGATGCATCCAGGTCCCATGAATAGAGGACTTGAGATAACTGCTGATAGCGCAGATAGCGCCCGATCAGTAATTGTTGAGCAGGTTACTAATGGTGTCAGCGTGCGCATGGCGATTCTCTATCTGCTCTTGGCCGGATCTACAGAAGGTGAAGGTGTTACTGCATGACGAGCAAATACTTGATAAAGAACGTACAGGTCTCTGGAGTTCTCTCAGATATTGCCATTGAGAATGAAACCATCACCGCGATTGGTGCGAGTCTAAAGAGTGACGGCGCTACAGAGTTTGATTTCACAGGTTCAGTAGCTCTTCCAGGGCTTGTTGATCTCCATACCCATCTGCGTGAGCCAGGTAAGGAAGATGCCGAAACTGTTTTATCAGGTTCGCAGGCGGCAGCGCGTGGAGGCTTCACCGCAGTGAGTGCGATGGCCAATACGTCACCGGTTGCCGATACCGCAGGTGTAGTAGAACAGGTCTACAGACTGGGACAGAGCGCTGGCCTCGTTGATGTCTTCCCAATTGGTGCTGTGACTCAAGGTATTCAGGGTGAGCATCTCGCTGAAATTGGAGCGATGGCTGACTCTGCCGCGCGAGTACGAGTATTTAGTGATGATGGCAATTGTGTCTTTGACCCATTGGTTATGAGACGAGCACTTGAATATGTAAAGAAGTTTGATGGCGTAATTGCGCAGCATGCTCAAGAGCCTCGTCTCACACAATCAAGTCAGATGAATGAAGGTTTTGTATCGTCACAACTAGGGCTCAAGGGCTGGCCAGCGATCGCAGAAGAGTCAATCATCGCTCGAGATGTATTGCTGGCAGATCACGTTCAGGCCCGTCTTCATATCTGTCATGTAACAACTCGAGGGGGAGTTGAGATTATCCGCTGGGCAAAATCTCGTGGATTTAGCGTTACTGCCGAAGTAACGCCGCACCATTTACTCCTTACGGATGAACTTGCGCGCAGCTATGACCCAATTTATAAAGTCAATCCACCTCTCAGAACTGAGAGCGATGTGATGGCGCTTCGTGAAGCTCTTGCGGAGGGAATCATCGATATCGTTGCAACGGATCACGCCCCCCATGCTGCTGAAACTAAAGAGTGCGAATGGCAGGAGGCATCTTTCGGAATGCTAGGGCTTGAAACAGCTCTTCCGATTATCAATATGACTATGGTGCAGACAGGCTTGTTAGATTGGAGCCAGGTTGCAGATCGCATGAGTTCTGCTCCCGCTCGCATTGGTCGCTATGAGAAGCACGGCTCCAACCTTGTAGTAGGAGCGCCAGCGCATATCACTGTGATGAACCCGACCCAGCTGTGGCGAGTGGATCGCGACCGTATGGCCTCGCGTAGCCGCAATACTCCCTTCCATGGCATGGAGATTCCAGGAGTGGTGCAGGCAACCTTCTTCAATGGCCGCCTTACTCATAAGGTGGGTGCTTAATGGCTAAAGCATTCTTTGTTCTCGATGACGGCCGAATCTTTGAAGGCAAATCTTGGGCTGCACTGGGTAAGACTTTTGGTGAAGCGGTTTTTCAGACTGGTATGACTGGATACCAGGAGACTTTGACAGACCCTTCTTATCACAAGCAGGTTGTAGTAATGACTGCGCCCCATATTGGTAACACAGGTGTTAATACCTTCGACAATGAATCGAAGAAGTACTGGGTCGCCGGTTTTGTGGTCCGTAACCCCTCAACTCTGACGAGTAATTGGCGAAGCGAGAACGATCTTGAAGCAGAGCTGATTGACCAGGGGATTGTTGGAATCCAAGGGGTTGATACGCGAGCGATTACACGTCATCTCCGTGATCGAGGTGCAATGAGAGTAGGAATCTTCTCTGGCGAAGACATGACTCGCGAAGAGATGGTGATTGAAGTCCGCAAGCAGCCAGCTATGACAGGGGCCTATCTCTGCGCCGATGTCTCAACGGCCTCAACGTATGTAGTTCCCGCTATAGGTGAGAAGAGATTTACAGTTGCAGCACTCGATCTTGGAATCAAGGGTGCGACACCTAGAGCGATGGCAGAGCGTGGTATCGAGGTTCACGTTATGCCATTCGATTCCACATTTTCTGATATTCAGGCCATCTCTCCAGATGGCGTTTTTCTCTCCAATGGTCCAGGAGACCCCGCCTCGATGACGGCTACCATTGATTTGGTTCGCGAAATACTCAGCGCTGAGGTGCCTGTCTTTGGAATTTGCTTCGGACATCAGATTCTCGGTCGCGCACTCGGTTTTGAAACCTACAAATTGCAATTTGGACATCGCGGAATCAACCAACCAGTGATGGATAAACGCACAGGTAGAGTTGAAATCACGGCACATAACCACGGCTTTGCGCTGAAGGCACCAACTGAAGGTGGATTCACAACCGTCTTTGGCCCCGGACAAGTTACTCATGTATGTCTTAACGACGGTGTTGTTGAAGGGCTTGAGCTTTCAGAACGCGGTGCATTTAGCGTTCAGTATCACCCGGAAGCTGCTGCAGGTCCGCACGATGCTTCTTATCTCTTCGATCGCTTTGTGCAAGTGATGGAGCGCTATCCTAGAAAGGTAGACACTCACTAATGGCACGCGACTCATCAATCAAGAGCGTTTTGGTTATTGGTTCTGGTCCAATTGTTATCGGTCAGGCCTGCGAGTTCGATTACTCGGGAACACAAGCCTGTCGCGTGCTGCGCGCGGAAGGAATCCGGGTAATTCTCGTTAACTCCAATCCTGCAACGATCATGACCGATCCTGAATTTGCCGATGCTACATATATCGAACCAATCACTCCTGAATTTATTGAGAAAATTATCGCGAAAGAACGTCCGGATGCAGTCCTGGCGACGCTAGGTGGGCAGACCGCGCTCAACGCTGCAATCGGTCTTTTCAAGGCCGGCACTCTCGATCGCTACAACGTCAAGCTCATCGGTGCAGATGTCGATGCTATTGAACGTGGTGAAAATCGTGAGCTCTTTAGAGATATTGTTGAAAAAGTCGGTGGTGAATCCGCGCGTTCAATCATCTGCCACACTATGGATGAGGTCTTTGCTGCAGCTGCGCAATTGAATTATCCAGTAGTGATTAGACCAAGTTTCACCATGGGCGGCCTCGGTTCTGGAATCGCTTTTGATGAAGAGACTCTCAGACAGATAGCCGGTGCCGGTTTGCGACATAGTCCGACGTCAGAGGTTTTGATTGAAGAGTCAATCATTGGTTGGAAAGAGTATGAACTTGAAGTAATGCGGGATAAGTTGGATAACGTCGTGATTGTCTGCGGCATCGAAAACATTGATCCTATGGGTGTTCACACGGGTGATTCCATTACAGTAGCACCGGCACTGACGCTTACAGATGTTGAATACCAGAAGCTCAGAGATCTTTCGATATCAATTATCCGTGAAGTGGGTGTTGATACCGGCGGCTGCAATATCCAATTTGCTGTGAACCCCGATAACGGCCGCATCATCGTGATTGAGATGAACCCTCGCGTTTCGCGCTCTTCAGCTCTGGCTTCGAAGGCGACAGGGTTCCCGATTGCAAAGATTGCGACAAAGCTCGCCATCGGTTACACGCTTGATGAGATTAAGAATGACATCACTCAAGTAACGCCTGCCTCCTTTGAGCCAACCTTGGATTACATAGTCGTTAAAGTCCCACGTTTTGCATTTGAGAAGTTTGCGGATGCAGACCCAAGACTTACCACCACGATGAAATCTGTAGGTGAAGCGATGGCTATCGGTCGCTCCTTCTCCGAGGCTCTCATGAAAGCGCTACGTTCGCTCGAACGTAAGGAGGCGATATTTACCTTCCCTGCTTCGGTCACCATTCAAGAGCGTGAGTTGCTCTTGGAGGCAATGAAGATACCGACTGAATATCGATTGCAGCAGGTGCAGAAGGCTATGTGGGCAGGTGCGTCCATTGAAGATGTGTATTCATCGACAAAGATTGATCGTTGGTTCCTAAAGCAGCTCGAGATGATCAACGACCAGGCCCGTGATATTCGAGATGCAGTTGAACTCGACCCTGCAACGCTGAAGATAGCGAAGGAGCACGGCTTCTCTGATCAACAGATTGCTACCTTGCGCTCGACCAGCGAAGAAGATGTTCGCAAACTGAGGCAGCACCTTGCAATTAGACCGGTCTACAAGACTGTAGATACCTGCGCAGCTGAGTTTGAAGCATTTACCCCTTATCACTACTCAAGTTATGAGGAAGAGAGCGAAGTTCGTAGTCGCACAAAGCCTGCTGTGATTATTCTTGGTAGCGGACCAAATCGCATTGGTCAGGGAATCGAATTTGATTACTCATGCGTCCATGCTTCGTTCACATTGCGAGCTGCAGGGTTCGAAACAATCATGATTAACTGCAACCCTGAGACTGTTTCAACTGACTACGACACCAGCGACCGTCTCTACTTTGAGCCACTCACACTGGAAGATGTTCTCGAAGTTGTTCACGCTGAAACTCAAGCTGGGCCAGTTCTTGGAGTCATCACTCAATTAGGCGGACAGACACCTCTTGGTCTAGCTGCCGGGCTAAAGGCAGCCGGTGTCACGATTCTTGGAACAAGCCCTGATGCAATCAATCTTGCGGAAGAGCGAGGTGCTTTCGGTCGAGTACTCGCAGAACAAGGATTGACGGCACCAGAGTTTGGAATGGCCTCCTCTCAACTAGAAGCTCTGGAGATAGCTTCTCGAATTGGATATCCAGTACTGGTGCGTCCTAGCTTTGTCTTGGGTGGTCGCGGAATGGAGATTGTCTATGACGATGCTGCGCTCTCTGGATTTATATCGCGCGCAACCGACATCACACCTGATCATCCTGTTCTGGTCGATCGATTCTTAGATAGTGCGATTGAGCTAGATGTTGATGCGCTCTATGACGGTCGTGAACTTTTCCTCGGTGGAATTATGGAGCACATTGAAGAGGCAGGTATTCACTCTGGTGATAGTGCCTGCGTCTTGCCTGCGATGACAGTTAGTGAAGCACAGCGAGAAAAGATTCGCGAAGCAACTCTCAAAATTGCACAAGGTGTTGGAGTTTTGGGCCTCATTAATATTCAGTTTGCCATGGCCGATTCAATCCTCTATGTGCTTGAAGCTAACCCGCGCGCTTCACGCACGGTTCCTTTTGTTAGTAAGGCAACTGGCGTTCCATTAGCAAAGGCGGCTGCTCGGATCGCACTTGGAAGTTCTATTGCTTCTCTTCGTGAAGAAGGGCTACTACCTGCTCAAGGCGATGCCATAGCTAAAGGCATCAGCGTGAAAGAGGCGGTGCTTCCTTGGAATCGTTTCCGTCGCGTTGATGGTCGAGGAGTTGATGCGGTCCTCGGTCCGGAGATGAGATCAACTGGTGAAGTTATGGGCATCGCACCTTCATTCGGGGCAGCGTATGCAAAGTCGCAGATCAGTTCATTCGGTCCCTTGCCGAAAACAGGCACGGTATTTATCTCACTTGCAGATAAAGATAAAGCTTCAGGTATCGCACCGGCTAAAGGTTTGGCTCAATTGGGCTTTCATCTCATTGCAACGGATGGAACATCTGTCTTCTTGCGTGAGCATGGAATAGAGACTGTGCCGGTCCGCAAGAACTCACAAGGCACAGGACCTATGGGTGAGAAAACTATTGTTGAAATGCTTAATGCAGGCGATATTAGCCTTGTGATTAACACACCAGTCGGGCGCGGCACTCGCGCTGATGGGTGGGCTATTCGTACTGCTTCAGTTCAGAGATCCATACCAATCATCACAACCACTGCGGGCTTTAGCGCTGCTGTCGAAGGAATCAAATCACTGCAAGCGAACGAGTTATCTGTCGCACCAATCCAAGAATGGCTCGCTCGCTAATGGGGACAATCAATAAGAGCGCGGTGCAACAGATAGTCACTGTTGTCTCCAACAAACGCGTTGGCGCCTACCACCAGATTCTTCTTAATGTCGGGGATATCGTAAAGAGCTGTCGACCAGGCAACTTTGTTGCTATCTCTGTAGGGGGGGATACCTCAAAGATGATTCTCCGCCGCGCATTTGCGATTTCTCGTACCTCTGACAATTCGCAATACGGGGGAACAATGGAGCTCATTGTTGCTCCTCATGGTGCCGGAAGTAGGTGGCTATGTTCTCAAAGCGAAGGAAGTGAGCTGGATATCGTGGCTCCGTTGGGAACAGCTTTTGGAATCCCGACGTCGCCGATAAATGCACTGCTCATCGGGGGAGGGTATGGATCTGCTCCTCTCTTCGGCCTGGCAGATTTACTTAAATCTCGCGGATGCAAGGTTGATATGTTGCTCGGTGCAAGCGTTGGATCAAAGATTTACGCACCGATGGAAGGCAAGAGATCAGTAAATTCTCTGAAGATTTACACAGAAGATGGCTCAATGGGAGAGACCGGACGAGTCACGCAATCCCTTCTTGAAATTATTGAAAACCGAAGTATTGATGTCATTTACTCGTGCGGCCCTATGGGCATGTTGCAAGCCATCACCGAACTTGTTTCATCGACTGAAGTTATTCACCAATGCGCAGTTGAAGAATCAATGGCATGTGGCATCGGAATCTGCATGACCTGTGTTCTACCTGTGACAAACGCTGATGGCACCACTTCAATGTTGCGTTCGTGCATAGATGGCCCGGTTATGGATGGGGCAACGGTTCGATGGGATCTTGTTGGAAAGGTTCCAGACTCGCTATGAATATACCAGTAGATATGTCTACGACGCTGGGCAGCGCTTGGTTTCCATCTCCCATCTTTACCGCGAGCGGATGTGCAAGTAGCGGTAAGGAGCTTGCTCAATTCTTTGCCTTAAGAGATATCGGCGCTGTAGTCACTAAGTCCGTGATGACCAAGCCTCGCCATGGTCGTCCAACACCACGTATGGCAGAGACTCCATCAGGAATGCTCAATTCAATCGGGCTGCAAGGTCCCGGAATCGACTCTTTTCTAGCTAACGATGTTCCTTGGTTACTAGAGCAGAAGGCACGCGTCATCGTCTCAATTGCAGGTGAAACGATTGAAGAGTATTCAACGCTCGCTCGTAAGTTGCGCTCTGTTTCAGGTCTTAGCGCTGTAGAAGTCAACATTAGTTGTCCCAACGTTGAAAATCGTGGCCTCGTTTTCGCTTGTGATCCTGATGCATCTCGTCGAGTCATTGATGGCGTGAGAAAAACTATTGGAGGCGAGCTACCCATCATCGCCAAACTCTCTCCAGATGTGACTGACCTACCTGCGATTGCAAGAGGAGTTGTAGATGCTGGAGCTGATGCGCTAGCTCTGATTAACACGGTTCTTGGTATGGTCATCAATCTTGACTCAATGAGACCGCATCTCGGCGGTAAGACGGGGGGATTATCAGGTCCAGCGATTAAGCCCGTTGCAGTTCGCGCGATTTACCAAGTTCATGCAGCTCTCCCGCACGTTCCGATTCTCGGGATGGGTGGTGTGTCTAATGGTCGCGATGCTCTCGAACTTATTCTTGCGGGCGCATCAGGCGTTTCAGTGGGAACTGCAAGTTTTGGAAATCCAACGGCGCTCATTCAAATTCGCGATGAACTACAGACCTTGTTAGCGGCTCGTGGATTTGCAACTCTTTCACAAGCAGTTGGTTATGCGCACCGAGAGGAGAGCTCATGAAGGCTCCAATTGTTCTGGCAGTTGATACATCGGATCTTGAGATTGCTAAACGTTGGGTAAACGCGACCCAGGACTCAGTAAGCGTTTACAAACTAGGGTTGGAATTCTTTCTCACCTTTGGTCATCACGGAGTCCGCGCCATCAAGAACGAGACTGATGCAGACATTTTCCTTGACCTCAAGCTTCACGATATTCCCCACACCGTTGCTGGTGCTGCGCGGGCAGTTGCTGACCTAAGTCCCACCTTTATTACCGTTCATTCCTCGGGGGGTAGTTCGATGGTGAAGGCGGCAGTTGAAGCCGTTCCAGATTCGAAGGTGACGGCCGTGACCATTTTGACATCACTCTCTGAGGAAGATCTCTTTGAAATTGGATATGCAAATCCTGCTCTCGAGAGCGCAGTTGCGTTAGCGCAGTTGTCGGTTAAGGCAGGGGCGAAGGCAATCGTCTGTTCGCCTCTTGAAATCGCAGCGATTCGCTCTGTCGTAGGAGACGAGACCTTAATCATCACACCTGGAGTCAGGCCGTTATCTGAGGTCGGCACAGATGATCAGAAACGAACAATGACGCCACGAGATGCCATCGCGTCGGGAGCCTCGCTTGTGGTCATAGGTCGTCCGATTACACAGGCATGGAAGCTAGGCGCAGCGGAGATGACTGCGAAAGCACGTTCTATCGCAGATGAAATTCTGAACTAGATTTACCTCATGGGCGCACCTCCACAGCTAACTCCTGAAGAACGCGCGCGTGCCTTGGCGAAGGCTAAGCAATCCCGCGTCATTCGCGCTGATGTTAAATCCCGAGTTAAAAGTGGAGAGCTTTCAGTCACCGACGTTCTTGAATTGGCAAAGAGCGATGAAGCGATTGCAAAGATGCGAGTTCTGGAGTTGGTCGAATCCATCGCAGGCGTAGGAAAGATTCGAGCGAAGGTTCTCTTAGAGAAGTTAGAGATTTCTCTGACGCGACGTTTACAAGGCCTTGGTTCACGTCAAGCAAAAGCTCTGGCGGAAGAGTTTCTCCTTCCTTCTCCACTCAAGCGCGGAAGACTCGTTGTGTTGTCGGGCCCAGGGGGAGTCGGAAAGAGCACCGTTGCACACGAGCTACGTCGCTCGTCACCATTTCATGTATCTGTCTCGGCCACCACGCGTTCACCACGCTTCAATGAACGCGAAGGCGTTGATTACCATTTTCTTTCAGATGAAGAATTTGATCGTTGCATAAAGAATGGCGAGTTCTTAGAGTGGGCGGCTTTTGCTGGCAATCGTTATGGGACTCCAAAGAAAGCAGTTGAAGATGCGCTTCGATCTGGAAAGAGCGTTCTCTTAGAGATCGAAATTTCTGGTGCAAAACAGGTAAAGGCTAAGGTCCCAGATGCCTTATTGGTCTTTCTCGAACCTCCCACCTGGGAAGAGTTGGTCTCACGATTGGAAGGTCGCGGTACCGATAGCCCCGAGCGTAGAGCGGCGCGATTGGCGCTAGCCCAGGAAGAGATGGCGCAGGCGCCATTTTTCGACAAAGTGCTGGTAAATCAGCAGGTCGAGCAGGTCGCTGCAACCCTGATAGAATGGGCATCTGCTAACTAGCCTGGGATTAATCCCAATTAACTTTGATGGAGTTCTTACATGAGCGTACATATGGACGGAATCACAAATCCACCAATTGATGAACTTCTAGATAAGGCCGGATCTAAGTACAGCCTCGTTCTTTACGCAGCAAAACGTGCTCGTCAGATCAATGCCTATTACTCACAGCTCGGTGAAGGTCTCCTTGAATACGTGGGACCACTTGTGGATACACACGTCCATGAGAAGCCACTTTCGATCGCGCTACGCGAGATCAACGAGGGCTTACTCACCATCGAAAATCTCGAACCAACCGCTTAACTCACTCACTTTCATTTAGCCATGCAAGGCCTGGGGCGAGAGATTGTTCTCGGAGTCGGCGGAGGAATCGCAGCCTATAAATCGTGCGACCTATTGCGCCGGCTATTGGATCTCGACTTCAAGGTAACGGTTGTACCTACCCCCTCAAGCTTGAACTTTGTGGGCGCTGCAACATGGGAGGCGCTTTCTGGTCGACGGGTCACTACTGAGGTATTTCAATCTGTCGAGGAAGTTCGACATGTATCGCTTGCAAAGCAGGCCGATTTTCTCGTTATCGCTCCAGCAACTGCGGATCTGATCGCGAGAATTGCAGCAGGTAGAGCAGATGATTTACTGACAAATGTTGTTCTAGCTGCGAAGGTTCCAACCCTGATTGTTCCTGCCATGCATCCACAGATGTGGAATAACGCCGCCACTCTAGAGAACGTTGCCAAACTCAGGGAACGTGGTTACCTCGTACTCGATCCAGAAGTGGGCGCGCTTACATCTGGGGACATTGGCCAAGGAAGATTTCCAAGTACTCCAAACATCATCAGCGCCTTTAAAGAGTTGATCGGGGAACGTGAGGATCTAAAAGGCCGCAAGATTCTGGTTACTGCGGGAGGAACTCGAGAGCCAATAGATCCAGTTCGCTTTATTGGCAATCGCTCATCTGGAAAGCAGGGGTATGCAGTAGCGAAAGCTGCCCATTCACGTGGCGCTGATGTGACCGTGATCTCTGCAAATGTTCATCTGACTGATATTCCGGGTGTTGAGATTGTTAAAGTTGAAACCGCTGCGCAGATGCATCAAGCGCTCGGTAAGTATTTTCCAGATACTGATGTACTGGTGATGTCAGCGGCAGTTGCAGATGCAAGACCTTCGCAGAGTTCTGAAGGAAAGATTAAGAAGAAGGATTTCACCGCCATTGAATTGACTGAAAACCCTGATTTACTGGCATCAATTGCAGCATCGAAGAAAGACCAGGTAATCATCGCCTTTGCGGCCGAAACGTCGCTCGACACTGAAGGTGCTAAAGAGAAGTTGGTGCGAAAGAGCGCAGATATTCTCTATCTCAATGATGTCTCTGGGGGAGATATCTTTAATAGCGAGATGACCCATGGGCAGATCATTACTCGTGAAGGCAAGGTTCTAGAAGTGGCAGAGACCACCAAGGACACGCTTGCCCATCAACTTCTCTCAGAAGCACTACATAAGTTAGGTTAGGACAATGTCAAAGCGCCTCTTCACATCCGAGTCCGTCACTGAGGGACATCCAGATAAGATTGCAGATCAAATCTCAGATGCAATTCTTGATTCTCTATTGTCACAAGATCCCACCAGCCGTGTAGCTGTCGAGACTCTCATCACTACGGGCCAAGTTCACGTAGCCGGTGAAGTGACGACTAACGGATATGCCGATGTCATGGGAATCGTGCGTGACACTGTCATTGGCATTGGTTACGACTCTTCTGTAAAGGGATTCGATGGAAATAGCTGTGGTGTTTCAATCTCTATCGGGCAACAATCTCCCGATATCGCGCAGGGCGTTGACGATGCCTTTGAGCATCGCGTTTCAGCTGCAGCAGATCCGCTAGATCTCCAAGGAGCTGGCGATCAAGGTTTGATGTTTGGCTATGCCTGCGATGACACTAAAGAGTTGATGCCACTTCCAATCTGGTTGGCCCACGAATTAGCGCAACAACTCTCAAAGGTTCGTAAATCTGGAGCCCTTCCATATCTTCGTCCAGATGGAAAGACTCAGGTAACTATTGAGTATGACGGAGATAAGGCGGTCGCACTCGACACCGTAGTTATTTCGAGTCAACATGCCGAAGAGGTTGATGTTGCAAAGCAGCTCACGCCTGAAATCATCGAGCACGTCATTGATCCGATTCTTGCAAAGATTGATTTGCCGCGAAAAGATCTCAGAACTTTGATTAATCCAACTGGTCGCTTTGTTATTGGCGGACCTATGGGTGATGCTGGATTAACTGGAAGAAAGATTATTGTTGATACCTATGGAGGAATGGCTCGCCATGGTGGAGGAGCCTTCTCAGGAAAAGATCCTTCCAAGGTGGATCGCTCTGCCGCTTATGCGATGCGTTGGGTTGCAAAGAATGTTGTCGCCGCTGGTCTTGCTCGCCGTTGTGAAGTCCAAGTTGCTTATGCAATTGGTAAAGCGCAACCTGTTGGAGTATTTGTTGAGACATTCGGAACAGAGACTGTTCCTGTGCAGAAGATTCAGAGCGCTGTGACATCTGTATTTGATCTGCGCCCTGCAGCAATTATTCGCGACTTGAATCTCAAGCGACCTATCTACTCACAGACAGCTGCCTATGGACACTTTGGACGCGAGCTCCCTAACTTCACTTGGGAAGTAACTAATCGCGTAGCTGAGCTACAAGCAGCAGTTAAATAGGAAAGAGAAACCAACTGTGGCGGTTGCTCGGCCACTAAAACTTAAGGCTGAAGTTTTCCGCTCCCGCCCACTTCCTTCAGAAATCGTTGGAATCGCGAAGGTCTGGGTTGATTCTGGTGTTTATCACCTGGATGGTGAGTTCGATTACGCGATTCCTGCAAAGTTCGGCTCGGTTATAGACGCTGGTGTTCGAGTAGTTGTTCCCTTTGGTAATCGTGAGTGTGAAGCTCTCGTTCTTTCTCGCAAACCAGATAAGGCGCATGGCGGTGTTAAAGAGATACTCAAAGTTCTCTCACCTGTTCCGGTAGCTACAGCGGAATCTTTAGCGCTGATTGCAGCTGTTTCGAGAAGGTGGGCAGCCCATCCATATGATGTTTTGAGGTCTGCCATACCCCCTCGCACAGCCGCCGTTGATAAAGAGCCTTTTGAGGGCAAGAAAGGTAGATCTTCATCAGGCAAGCTATCTCGCAAATATCTCCAATTTCCACCGGCCCAAGACTCCTATCGACTTATTGCCGAGTATGTCGCCGCGAGAAGAGGTTCAGGTTCCTTATTGGTCCTACTTCCTGACTCGAGATCTATAGAGCGACTGCAAGAATTTCTTCCGGATGTGACGGTTCTTGATTCCAGCCTAGATAAATCAGATCGTTATCGAAATTATCTCAAAACTCTACAAAAAGGAGATTTGGTTGTTCTTGGCACACGAAGCAGCGTCTTCGCGCCACTATCTGATTTAGCAGAAATCATTCTCGTCGATGATAGTTCAGAGAGTTACTATGAACAGAGATCACCTGGATGGAATGCTCGCGATGTAGCAGCGCTTCGCAGCCAGATGGGATCAATCTCCTTCGCAATCATGGGCTATTCACCAAGCGCTGAAGTCGCCAGATTTATAGAAACCGGTTGGATGAAGTATCAACCTGTAAAGGCATCGTTGCCGGTAAAGAGTTACCAAGCCACTTCAGGTGAACTTCTTCCGGCAGGGATATTCTCTCCAATAAGAAGCGCACTCAAAAAGGGACCGGTTCTCTTCATTGCGCCCCGAAAGGGATACTCGCAATCGATTCTTTGTTCCCAATGCAGAAATGTTTCGCTCTGTGAATGCGGTGGCCGAGTTTTGCAGCGTGGTGCAGGTCGCGTGATCGAATGTTCCATCTGCCAGAAAAGCTATTCAGATTGGTCCTGCACATGGTGCCAGTCGCATAAGTTCATTCTCTTGGGCCGGGGATCTGAGCGTTTCGCCCATGAGATAGGGCGAGCCTTTCCTGGCTTCGCAGTCACTGAATCTAGTGGCGAGAAGATTCTCGATAAGTATCTTTCAAGCGATGGAATCGTTATTGCAACGCCTGGTGCGATCCCGAAGTCTTCAGAAGGATATAGCGCAGTTATTGTTTTGGAGTGTGAGCGGCTTTTTTCTCAAGCAGATGTTCGTTCGCAAGAACGTGCTCGGGGGATTCTCTTTAGCTCAGCTGGGAGTCTGGCCAGTGATTCGCAACTCCTGCTGGTTATTTCGCATAACCATCCGGTACTGAGCGCCTTATCTGCTTGGAAGCCATCTCTCATCACCTCGAGAGAGTTGCGAGATCGCGAGGAGGTTGGCTTCCCTCCATTTACTCGTGCGCTTTCGTTGGAGATTGAGGCTAGTGAAGCGCCAACACTTGTGCGCGGATTAAAGAGTGCTCAAAGTGCAGGTCGATTGCCGATATCAACTCGCATACTTGGTCCATCACCTGCACCATCTGGAAAGTCACGGCTCTTACTTCTAGTTCCCATCGAAGAGGGAGAGGAACTGGTCTTACTTATCCATGAATTCCAGAGAAAGAGAAGTATTTCCAAAAAGCCCTTAGCTTCTTTGCGGATAGATCCTTACTCGCTTGCGCAATAGCTCGCTCTCGCAATGGGATTGGGTAGACTGTTCACATGTCAGTTCAACCTATTCGCCACTTCGGAGACCCGGTATTAGTAACCCCTGCCGCTGAAGTTGTTGACTTTGATAAAGAGTTGCGAAAGCTGGTTCAGGATCTCACAGATACGATGCTAGATGCGCCGGGTGCTGGGCTAGCGGCTCCGCAAATTGGCGTTCCGCTTCGCGTTTTTGTCTGGGATGTCGATGAAGCCCTTGGCCATCTCATCAATCCAACACTTGATTTGAGCGAAGAGATTCAAGAGGGCGATGAAGGTTGTTTGAGTTTCCCAGATTTGGTCTATCCAACGCCTCGCGCCTTAAGAGCTGTAGCCAAAGGATTCAACATGCATGGAGAACCAATCACGGTTGAAGGCACCGAGCTACTGGCGCGCGCCTTACAACATGAGACTGACCATCTCAATGGAATTCTCTTCATTGATCGCTTAAGCGATGCGGATCGTAAATTGGCTATGAAGGAGATACGCGACTCGGATTGGTTTGGACTAGCAGCAAGCTCTGGCGCGACACCGCAGATAAAAGTTTCACCCCATGGGCCATTCGGACAAGGGCTTTAGATGCGGATATGTGTAGCGGCTACTCCCAAGGTAGCCCTACCGACGTTGGAATATCTGCGCCTTAGTGAGCACGAACTCGTCTCAGTAATTACGCAACCGGATAGACCGGCGGGTAGAGGACAGAAGTCCCGCGAATCTGATGTTTCAGAGTGGGCAATGCGCAATGGCATCCACTGCGCCAAACCTGAAGGTGAAGAGCAGACGCTACGTGCCTTAGCCGATGCCGATCTTCTTCTCACTATTGGTTACGGCGTGATTCTTCCTCTTGAAGTTATATCAGCTCCATCGCATGGCTCAATCAATCTGCACTTCTCGCTGCTTCCACGATGGCGCGGTGCGGCACCCGTACAGCGTGCGATTGAAGCGGGGGATTCTGTATCAGGAGTAACTGTCTTTGCCCTTGATGAGGGAATGGATACAGGCCCGATATACCTTGAAAAGAGATTTGCGCTGGATGCAGATATCACCAGTGATGAGTTATTGAATGAGCTTGCTGAACTAGGCGTAGAAGCTGTCGCAGAAACGCTTGCTCTGATTGAAGAAGGAGTTCGACCTCGCGCTCAGAGCGCTGAAGGGGCGACTAGGGCCCTTAAGATTTCTAAGGCTGAGACAGAAATTGATTGGAAGCAACCTGCGCAAGTTATCTCGCAGAAGATTCGCGCCTTTACCTCCAACCCCGGTGCTTGGACTATTTTTCGAAGTTCTACTTTGAAAATCTTCACACCCGTTATTTCTGAGTTAGAGCTAGAGCCTGGGCAGATATTGATTCAAGATAAGAGACTCTTCGTTGGGACCGGAACGCTCGCTCTTGAGATAGGTGGAGTTCAGCCTTCTGGTAAAGCTCAGATGGCGGCAAGCTCTTGGGTAAATGGAGTACGTCTTACGACAGGTGAGCGTTTTGGTTAAGGCCAGGCGAGACTCCTTCAAATCTCCTAAACCAGATGCGGTTCGTGTCTTGGTCTTCGATGTTTTAACAGAGGTCAATCATCGAGATGGATACTCGAATCTATTATTACCAAGCGCGCTAGCGTCTTCAGCCCTCGATGCTCGGGACAAAGGTTTTGCGACTGAATTGCTCTATGGAGTTATCCGCATGCAGGGGCGCCATGACTACATCTTGGGACAGGTCTTTGATCGCCCTATCGCGGAACTTGATACAGGAATCGTCGACATCTGTCGCCTCGGTGTTCACCAACTCTTTGAGATGCGCGTTGCAACGCATGCCGCTGTCTCAGCAACTGTGGAACTTGCCAGAAAAGCGATTGGAGAATCTAAAGCTTCTTACGTCAATGCCATCTTGCGAAAGGTAAGCGCGCATGAGCTCTCTCATTGGTTAGCCCCAGCCGAAGAGATAGCAGACGATATATCGAGACTTTCCATCATTCACTCGCATCCAGATTGGATCGTCTCGGCCTACTTTGATTTATTGAAGGATGTTGGCAAGGTTGAAGCTGAGTTAATAGCGAATAACACTCCAGCGCAGCCAACGCTCGTTTCATGGCCCGGACTGTCAACACAAGAAGATTTGATAGCACTCGGTGGCGTGACAACTCCATTCTCACCTTATGGTGCAAAAGTTGACTCGCCTCCGGCATCGATTGATTTGATTCGTCATCGTTTAGCGGGAGTCCAAGATGAAGGCTCACAATTAGTTGCGCATATCTTTTCGCTCGCAACTCACGGTTCAGAGCGCATCCTGGATCTGTGCGCGGGTCCCGGTGGAAAGGCAGCGCTTCTCTCCAGTATCGCACGGGAGTCAGCGCGTACCTTTGTAGCTAACGAAGTCTCAGAAGCGAGAGCTTCTCTGGTGAAGAAAGTTGTGAAAGGTGCACAAGTTTGGGTTGGCGATGGACGTAAGGTAGCTGAACACGGAGAAAGTTTTGATGCAGTCCTGGTTGATGCGCCATGCACAGGTCTAGGTGCACTTCGCCGTAGACCAGAGGTCAGATGGCGTCGCACTTTACAAGGCTTAAGAGAGCTCACTGAGCTGCAATCGGAATTGGCAGAGGGTGCTCTCTCAGTTCTGAACCCAGGAGGCATCTTCGGTTATGCCACATGCAGCCCACATTATGCGGAGACGAGCGCACAAGTGAAGGCGATTCTCAAGAAGCATCCCGAGCTCGAACAGGTAGACGTTTCTTCTTATCTGCCAGAGAACCTTCATGGCGCAACAAGGGATGGCGCGCTCTCGTTGTGGGCGAGCGTTCACAATACTGATTCCATGTATCTCGCTCTTTTTCGCAAGAGGATGGATTAGGGTTTAACTATGTTGGGCGAGGTCAGAATTACTCCAAGCATTCTCAACGCTGATAAATCTCACCTACAGGGTGAGATTGCAAAGATTGCGCAAGTCAGCGATCTACTGCATTTAGACATCATGGATAACAAATTCGTGCCAAATCTCACCTGGGATTTTGACGCAGCCAGCACCATTATCAAATCGAGTCCACTACCGGTGGATTCACATCTTATGGTTGCCGATGTTGACGAGATTGCAGTTGCCTATGCAGAGGCAGGATCAGCCAGTGTGACTATTCATGCCGAAGCATGCAGAGATATTCGCCAGACTCTTCGAGATATCAAGTCACATGGTTCGAGAGCGTCTTTGGCACTTAAGCCAGCAACGCAGATATCTGAGTACGCCGACTTCCTCAACGAAGTAGATATGGTCTTGATAATGACGGTCGAACCTGGCTTCGGAGGCCAGAAGTTCATGGTGGAGATGATGGCTAAGGTCCAAGACACAAAGAAGTTGATTGGTTCACGAGATATTTGGTTACAAGTAGATGGGGGTGTTTCACTCGAGACGATTGATATAGCCCGCGAGGCAGGAGCGGATACCTTTGTAGCAGGAAGTGCGGTCTTCTCATCGAGTGATCCTGCGCAGATGGTAAATATGCTCCGCGCGCGTGCCATGGGACAGTAAAGTTACCTCTGTGAAGAATTTTGATGAGCTATGGAGTGAGTTAGCCGAGAAGGCTATAACTCGTCCGGCTGGATCCTCAACTGTGGCAGCTCTTGATTCTGGAGTTCACCAGATAGGCAAGAAAATTCTTGAAGAAGCTGGTGAAGTCTGGCTAGCTGCAGAGCACGAATCAGATGAGGCGTTAGCGGAAGAGATTAGCCAGCTGATCTATCACTTACAGACTTTGATGCTCGCGCGCGGACTTAAACCTGAAGATATTTATCGTTACCTCTAATTCTTTCTCTACTCTAGGAGTTGAAAATGCTACGAATAGCCGTTCCTAACAAGGGCTCGCTAGCCGACTCATCCATCTCAATTCTTAAGGAAGCTGGCTACCGTCAGAGAAGCGATTCTCGTGATTTGGTTCTGATCGATCCAGAGAACAACGTAGAGTTCTATTACTTGCGACCACGTGATATCGCAATCTACGTTGGCACAGGAGAGTTAGAGGCGGGCATCACCGGTCGCGATCTCTTGATTGATTCTGGGGCAACAGCTGAAGAAATCCTCTCACTAGATTTTGGGCGCTCCACATTTAGATTTGCTGCACCTGTGGGTAAGAATCTCAAGCCTGCAGATATTTCCGGCAAGAGAGTTGCAACCGCTTACCCTGGCTTAGTTGAAGATTTCTTACGAAAGAATTCACTTACCGCATCAGTTGTGCGACTCGATGGCGCGGTGGAAAGTAGCGTCAGACTGGGCGTTGCCGACCTGATTGCCGATGTTGTCAGTACGGGCAACACTCTGAAACAGGCGGGACTGGAAGTATTTGGAGATGCCATATTGAACTCCGAAGCGATTCTCATAAAGCGCGCTGGTAGCACACTCAATTCAGAGCTGGAAATTCTCATCAGACGGCTACAAGGTGTGGTCACGGCACGTCAGTATGTTCTTTTAGATTACGACATCCCGGTGGTCAGCGTAGATGAAGCATGTGCAATTACACCGGGGTTGGAATCGCCAACTATCTCACCTCTGCAAAAGAAGGATTGGGTTGCGGTGCGCGCCATGGTTCTGCGCAAAGATACAAACCGCCTTATGGACGAACTCTGGGCTCTCGGTGCACGTGGAATTCTGGTAACAGATATCCACGCTTGCCGTCTCTAAAGAGCACTTCTATTTACGAATAGCTCCAGCTTCTTCTATCTCCTCGCGAGTTATTCCAAGTAGGTAGAGGACGGAATCAAGGTAGGGCGCACTTACTGAACTATCTGCAGCAGCTTTTACGGCAGGCTTTGCATTAAATGCAATACCAAGACCTGCAATTGCAATCATGTCGAGATCATTGGCTCCATCACCGATGGCGATTGTCTGCTCAAGATTTACTCCTTCAATCTTGGCAAAGTCACGAAGAGCGGTTGCCTTACCCGCTCGGTCGATGATTGTTCCCAAGACACTTCCCGTCAAAGCCCCATCCTTCACTTCGAGAGTGTTGGCTCGGTAATGAGTTATTCCTAGTTCGCGTATCAGAGGTTCGATGACAGAGGTAAAGCCACCTGAAACTACCGCAACGCTGTGACCTAACTTCTGTAGCGTCTGTACCAGAGTTCTGGCGCCAGGTGTGAGCGTAATCTCGCCTCTGACTTCATCGAGTGCGGATTCTGATAAACCCTTGAGAAGAGCTACTCGAGCTATGAGGCTCTGCGAGAAGTCCAGTTCTCCGCGCATAGCCGCGCTAGTTATCTCCTGAACTTTCTCCAAAGAACCAGCCTTTGCAGCGAGAAGTTCAATTACTTCCTGCTGAATGAGAGTCGAATCAACATCCATGACCACTAGCTTTTTTGCCCAGCGCATAAGACCGCCAGGAGAGACGGCTATATCAACGTTTTTTTCAGCAGATACAACTGCAAGGTTTTGACGTAACACGCTTTGGTCTGCGCCAGAAACTATAAATTCAATAGCTGTCACCGGATAACTGGCGGTGCGATGTATCCGTTCGATGTTGCCAGAAAGAGAAGCAATCGTGCTTGCAATCTGAGCGATAGCTTGAGGGGCAAGTGGCGAGCCAAGTGCAACTACGTGCAATAAGCCAGATTTCGCAGCGATTGAAGCCACCTCTTGCGTTTGGAAAGAGGTGGCGATATCAACGCCCAAACGTTCTCCGCAGGCAGTGAGATCTTCTTCAATGGCTTGTGAGTGGTCTGGGTTGAGATCAATCAGGACAGTAAGTATGAGACGTTCGCGAATGACAACCTGCTCGATATCCAGAACAGTGATAGCAAAGGGAGCCAAGGTCTCGAAGAGCGCTTGTGTGATACCGGGGCTATCGATTCCTGAGACCAATATCAGCCCGGTGTATCGTCTGCTATCTGTGCTCACTGAGCGAGGTTATCGCGAATCACTTGAGCCGAGGCGATAATTACCCTTGATTTGATTGCGAAAGATATATCTTGTGACCCTATGAGTGGCCAGACAGTCTTGGAGTTGCGCGATGTATCGGTGCGACGGGGTCAGCGCACGATTCTTGGACCGATCAACTTTTCGATTACGGCAGGGGAGCGCTGGGTTGTTCTTGGCCCAAATGGGGCTGGTAAATCGACTCTTATTCAGATTTTGGCAACACGAATTTTCCCTACGACTGGAACTGTTTCTATCCTCGATAAGACAATGGGTCGAGTTGATCTCTTTGAACTTCGCACACGAATTGGTATTTGTGGCGCTCTCGTCGCCGAAGATATTCCCTATGAAGAGAAGGTTCGCGACGTCGTTCTTACCGCGGCGTATGCAGTGCTTGGGCGGTGGAACGAGGCTTACGACCTATGGGATGAATCGCGAGCCGTTGCTCTTTTGACAACATTTGGCGTTCGCGATCTGGCTGACCGCGAGTATGGAACTTTAAGCGAAGGTGAACGAAAGAGAGTTCAGATATCTAGGGCATTGATGGCAGACCCCGAACTCTTACTCTTAGATGAGCCCGCAGCTGGTCTGGATCTTGGAGGTAGAGAAGATTTATTGCAGCGCTTCTCCATCTTTGCATCCGATCCATCAGCGCCAGCTTCGATTCTAGTTACTCATCACATTGAAGAAATTCCTTCCGGCACCACACACGCTCTGATTCTCAAAGACGGTCAGATAGCGGTTTCTGGACCGATCCGCGATGTCATTACCTCCGAGCATATGTCGGTAGTTTTCGAGCTAGCGATGGAGGTCAACTTCGACGGCTCTCGGTTCTTCGCCCGTGCACGCTAGTTGGCAACGTCTACTAGAGCCAGTAGCGTCTGAGATTGAGAATATCCTCGCCAAGATAGCTCATGAAGATATCGCACCTCCACGCGAAGAAATCTTTCGCGCTTTTGATAACGATCTGGAAGAAGTTCAAGTAGTTATCTTCGGACAGGATCCCTACCCAACAAAAGGAAATGCGATGGGCCTGGCATTTTCAGTACCCACAAACGTCACCCAAATTCCTGCATCCCTTCGCAATATTTTTCAGGAGTTGAAAAGTGATCTTGGTTTTGGACGACCCTTGAGTGGAGACCTCACCTCTTGGGAACGTTCAGGTGTCCTGCTGCTCAATCGTGTCTTGACTACGCGAGTGGGCGAAACGGCCGCACACTCAGATCTGGGATGGCAGAACATTACAAACCACATCGCGCGCGAACTTGGCGCGCGCGGAGTCATCGCAATTCTCTGGGGAAAGAGCGCACAGGAGCTATCTGGATACTTCAGCAACTACATAAGCTCGGCGCACCCAAGCCCGCTCAGCGCCTATCGAGGGTTCTTTGGTTCCAAACCATTTTCTCGTGTGAATGAACTTCTTATTACCCAAGGAAGAAGCCCCATTAACTGGAGCCTATAAATAAACAAGCCCGCACCTTTCGATGCGGGCTTGCCTACTAGTTCGGTTCTGGGTGATTAACCAACCCAGGTGTTAATTGGTGATGATAAGAAGTAGACCATAAATAGCCCAGCGACTAGAAGTAGCAAAGGATGAACTTCCTTGCGACGTCCCTGGAGATATCTGATCACTACGTGTGTGACGAACCCTGCACCGATACCTACAGAGATGTTGTAAGTAAATGGCATCAAGATGATTGTTAAGAAGGCAGGAATTGCGATTCCGTAATCCTCCCAATCAATTGCCTTGATCTGGGTCATCATTAAGAAGCCAACGATTATCAGAGCTGGAGTTGCTGCCTCGTAAGGAATCACCGCCACTAATGGAGCAAGGAAGGTTGTCAACAAGAAGCAGAGTCCGGTAACAACAGATGCCAATCCTGTACGGGCGCCTTCACCAACGCCTGAGGCAGATTCGATGTAGCTGGTGTTGGAGGAGATGCTTCCTGCACCACCCGCAACAGCTGCAAGGGAATCAACAAGAAGGATGCGATCGTTATTTGGGATGTTTCCATCCTTATCGATCAAGCCTGCTTCATGTCCGATCGCCGTGACTGTTCCTACTGTGTCAAAGAAGTCAGAGAGAAGAAGTGTGAAGACAAGTAGGATCACAGTGATAAGTGGAATTCGATCTAGTGAACCAAAGAGGTTGAACTCTCCAAAGAGGCTGAAATCAGGAGTTGCAACAATCTTCTCTGGCACAGCTGGAACGTTGAGGTTCCAGCCCTTTGGATTCACATCGCCAGTTGCGCCGTTAAAGAGTGGACCAATCTTGAGAGTGGTTTCAATAACTACTGCAAGGACTGTAGAAAGTACGATTCCGATCAGGATTGCACCCTTTGTCTTCTTGACCATGAGTGCAATGGTCAGAAAGAGACCGAAGGCGAAGACGATGATTGGCCAGCCAACAAGTGTTCCACCGTCACCAAGCGTTACTGGAACTGGACCAGTGCCTGTGCGACGAACGAATCCGGCGTCAACAAGGCCAATCAGTGCGATAAAGAGACCGATACCGACTGAAATCGCAATCTTCAACTGGGCTGGGACTGCTCTAAAGACAGCAGTACGGAATCCAGTGAGAACCAAAACGGTAATGATTATGCCTTCGAGTACGACCAGACCCATTGCATCTGCCCATGTCATCTGCGAAGCAATTCCGACTGCAACGAAGGTATTGAGACCAAGACCAGTTGCGAGCGCGAGTGGATAATTTCCGACGAGCCCCATAAGAATGGTAAGTACGCCAGCCATGAGAGCTGTCATTGCAGCTACGAGTGCGAGGTTTGGTGCATCTCCGCCACCAATGTATTTTCCATCAGCATCTTTAGCTAAACCAATGATGAGAGGGTTGAGTGCGACGATGTAGGCCATCGTGAAGAAGGTGACAAGGCCACCTCGAACTTCACGACCTACAGTTGAGCCGCGTTCGGATATTTTGAAATACGTATCGAGCATAACGACCTTCCTAATTTTGTTAACGGGGGTGGTTGCGACCCCGTGTGAAGTGACGGCTCACAGACCGAGGGAAGGTAGAAGAAGGCTAAGGGGAGACGTTGATTACCTATGGGTCAGACGCGCGAGGATTCCAAGAGAAATTGCGACCGATTGGCCGATCAGCAGGGCAAAGAGGGCGGTTCCGACCCCGACTGTGCCACCCATCAAGAATCCGATGACGAGGACTGTGACCTCAATGGCCATTCTGACGCGACCCACTCGCACCCCAGTTCGGTAATGCAGCCCTGTCATGGCGCCATCGCGAGGACCAGGTCCTAAACCGCAGGTGATGTAGAGAGCGGAGCCGATTCCCACAAGAGAGATCCCGATGAAGTTGTAGACAATCCCAACAGCGAAAGAGCTAGCAACTGGAAATAGGTGAGTCCCGATCTCAATAAAGGATGCAATCAAAACAATATTTGCAAGAGTTCCGAAACCTGGACGTTCCCTTAGCGGAATCCATAGCAGTAATACAAAGACGCTGATTACAAATGTAGCGAAGCCGATACTCATACCTGTTTTGTAGGTGAGACCTTCAGCAAATACTGTCCAAGGCGCATTTCCTATGCCCGCCTGAATAAAGAGCGAATCACCTAATCCAAATATGGCCAATCCAAAGAATAGGATGAAGACTCGAAGTGGCGATAGATCCCAACGAGAATTTGCGCGCCATGGGGTGATGGGAACAGTTTTATGCGGCTTGAGCGCGTTAAACAATGAACGAAATCTCACTTGTGGAGTCTACATATCTTTGCGCGATATAGTTGAGAGATGTTGGGCAGTCTTGAATTCGTTGGTGCCGGAACCGCACTGAATGTGCTTGCGATTCTTGTCGGCGCATCCCTTGGAATAGCTGCAGGTTCAAGGCTATCTACCAAATCTCAATCTCTCATCACAGATATTCTTGGGTTGATTACCCTCCTGGGAGCCGCATCCGCGTTAGCTCCCTTATGGTCTAAAGACTTTAACGATGCACTTCCGGATAACTCTTCTCTCTTGGTAATTCTTGCGGCGATGCTTATCGGAGGTCTTATCGGCTCCCTGTTATCGCTTGAATCCAGATTAGATTCTTTTGGAGAGAATCTGCGAAAAAGATTTAAAGCATCCGCCGAGAGCCCCTTTGTTGAAGGTTTTGTCTCGGCATCCCTGCTCTTTGTAATTGGACCACTTGCAATCCTTGGCAGTGTTAGTGATGGAATGTCCCAAGGCCTAGATCAACTTATTCTCAAGTCAGCGCTCGACTTCTTCGCGGCAATGGCTTTTGCTTCAACTTTGGGTTGGGGAGTAGCTGCATCAGCGATACCTGTGGCGATCTACCAACTCTTCTGGACCGTCATCGGTCTCTTTCTCGGTCAGATCCTCACTCAGGCGCAGATTGATGCGATGACCATTACCGGAGGGTTGATGCTGGTAGGCATAGCGCTGCGACTTCTCGATATCAAGAAGATCGCTGTGGCTAACTTGTTACCGGCGCTAGTGATAGCACCAGTGATTGTCGCGATTATCGCTTAGAACGTTTTAGCGTCGATGACAAAGCGATACTTCACATCGCTAGCAACTGTGCGTTCGTACGCTTCATTGATGTAATCAGCATTAATTACCTCGACATCGCTGACAATTGATTTCTCACCGCAGAGATTGAGCATCTCTTGAAGTTCAGGGATTCCGCCGATCATTGAGCCACCAATGGAGCGACGACCACTCAAAAGGGAACCAACATGAACCGAATAAGGCTTTCCTGGTAGTCCAATGACAACGAGGGTTCCATCGAGCTTCAATAGATTTAGGTACTTATTGATATCTAATTCGGCGCTGACGGTATTGAGAATCACGTCAAATGAGCCGGCGCACTCAGTAAAGGAATTCTCTGAGCTAGTGTCAACGAAGTGATGGGCGCCCATCGCAAGGGCATCAGCTTTCTTGCCCGGTGAGTGCGACAGCACAGTGACATCAGCTCCGAGCGCTGCGGCAAACTTAACGCCCATATGTCCTAAGCCGCCAAGACCCATCACGGCAACTTTTTTACCGGGACCAACGCCCCAATGTTTGATTGGTGAATACAGGGTAATTCCGGCACACATTAACGGCGCAACACCTTCGAGAGGTAAGTTCTCTGGGATATGAACTGCATAATCTTCATTGATGACGAAGTAGTCGCAGTATCCACCCATGGCAGGAGTAACTCCATCGCGTTCAAGTCCGTTGTAAGTTCCGGTCATGCCTTCGAGACAATATTGCTGTAGACCTCGTTGACAGGAAGAGCACTTACGACAGGAATCCACAAAGACACCGATTCCGATCTTGTCGCCAACTTTAAACTTTGTTACTCCGGTACCAACCTTGGATACGATTCCAGCAATCTCATGGCCTGGAACCATAGGAAATAGAGCAGGACCCCACTCTTCACGGACTTGGTGGATATCTGAGTGGCAGATTCCTGCGTAGAGAACGTCGAGGGCAACATCGTGAGCACCTAACTCGCGACGATCAAACTCATATGGCACAAGGTCTTCCTTGGCACCCATCGCTGCGTAGCCCTTGGTGTTCTTTGTCATTTTCTGAGTGCTCCTTATATCTCTATGTATTGGTGATCTCGGTAAAGGGGAGTGGATCTGAAGATATGTGACCGGCACGTGAGGCTCGCGCGGTCACTTGGCGCATATGGTGTCGACGACAGAGTACTTCGTAGGCGATTTCATCGCTCTTTCCAACATCGCCGACAACTACTTGTTCACCTTCAGTAACCATTACGCCATTGACGGTACGCGCATTATGAGTTGCGCGTGAACCGCACCAGCATAGAGCTTCGACTTGAAGGGTGTTTACTCGGTCAGCGAGTTCGACAAGTCGTGCTGAACCCGGAAAGAGTTTGGTTCGGAAATCCGCGAGAATGCCGAAGGCATAAACATCAATTCCCAAACCATCAACGATTTTGGCCAACTGATCAATCTGGATCGGCTGATAGAACTGAGCCTCGTCACAGATGATGTAATCGATTCTTTCGCCCATAGATAAACGCTCAACAACGAGGCGATGTATATCTAGATCGATCTCAACTTCGAGTGCTTCAGATTGCAGGCCCAAACGAGAACTGATGACGCCGGTGCCGGCACGATCTTTGTTGGTGAAGATCAGTCCCGTTCGACCTCGACTTTTGTGATTGTGTGCAGTCTGTAAGGCGAGAGTGGATTTACCGCTATCCATCGTTCCGCAGTAGTACACCAATTCAGCCACGGTGGAATCCTGCCATGCTTCTAGTTTTTTCGCTCCGGGCGGCTCGCCGATCTCTTTCTACAGTACGCCTAACCGCTTCAGAGACTGCCCCAGTGGCTGCGCAAGTGACTCACTCATTGCTATAGATATATGAGAACCATCACGATATGCCACATTCCCATTGATGACACTTGAACATTTATCAGTACATAACCATGGCGTTGGATTTACAACCTTGAGACCCGGTATCGAAATAGGTTCTGAAGGTTTGCTATCGTCACAATCTGAAATCATTCCACCGGCTAAACAGGCGGGAATATCTTGCTGCGGATGCGGAGTGTCGGTGATGTAAACAATGTGAGAAGCGTTTCCGCGAAGTGAATTGAGAGTTCGTTTTTGACCGGCCTGCCACCATTCTCGTCTTGATGAGTAACCAGCAGGAACCTGGAAATGTTGGAATCCTGAAAAAATGACGGCATATGGCTTAAGTTTCGCAATTCGCTCTAAGGAGTTATCGCGCCAGGCGAAGCAATCCGAATTCTTATACTCACCTGAATCAACTTTCTCGACGGCTGGGCCAGGACAAGCAGATTTAGTTAGAGAGATGAGCTCGAAGTTGTTCTCATTCGCCAACTGCTCCAGCGCCGGAAACCATTGCGCGGCGTGCGAATCACCAAAGAGAACAATTTTCCTCTTAGCGCCTCGCTCACCATAGGTGCACTTGGGTGAAACGGTTTCGCCATTATTTACATGGCAGTCGTCGTCGTAAATCACTGGACGTTTAATCAAATCACTGACTGAGTACGAGCGCCCATTGTCGAGCTTAATCTCATCGTTGAAAGAGAGATAGATGGCTGCGCCCATTACCAACGAAGCGGCGGTTGCCGCAGCTCCAGATTTAATGACAAGCTTTGGTTTCGGTTTGGAATATCTGATCGGATCCTCAATGAATAGGTGCGTCAGATCAGCCAATAACGCTGTCAAAAGTACGCAGATCAATAACTCGTGTGCGACTAACGAGCGACCCCATGCCACTGAAGGAATAACCAATACTGGCCAATGCCAGAGATAGAGCGGATATGAAATTTCACCTAGCCACTGGACAATCTTGAGATTTCCAAAGCGGTTCATCGCCCTTGGCCAATTATTGAGCGATGCAATAGCAAATGCCGTTCCGATAACGGGCACTAGGGCTGCCGTACCAGGGAATGGCGTCTTATCGGTAAATGTGAGTGTTCCGTAAAGAATGAGGGCTAGAGCAGCCCATCCGTAGTTCGAGGAGAATCTAATCCGTTTCGGAATGAAAAGTAGTAACGCTCCTATTCCAAGTTCCCAGGCTCTTGTTGGTAGTGAGTAGAAAGACCAGATGGGCTCACGCGGAGTAAGAAAGAGACTGAGCAGGAATGAAGCGATGGTAATTGCGGCAACGCCGATGAATACTGCGCGGCGTGCACCGAATCTGTAGAGAGCCAAAATGATAAATGGCCAGAATAGGTAGAACTGCTCTTCTACTGCTAGTGACCAATAATGAATGACCACCGGTGGAGTTGCATTGAGATTCTGGTAATCCATCTGCCAGAGAGCAAAGAGATAATTGGAGACATAGGCACCAGCGGCGGCAATATCTTTACCTAAGCCATGACGTAACGTGGTGGGATAGACAGTCCAGGCAACTATTGCGGTGACAAAGAGGACAAAGAATGAGGCCGGCAGAAGTCGCTTTATGCGCCTGAGATAGAAAGCCTTGAGAGCAAGAGAGCCGGTTCCATCAAGTTCCCGCAGTAATAGCCCCGTAATAAGGAATCCAGAGATTACATAGAAGATATCTACGCCGATATATCCACCTGAGGTGACTTTGGCGTGATAGATGACAACCAGTACTGCTGCTACTGCTCGTAGCGCTTGGATCTGGGGAATGCGCTTCACACTTGAACCAATGCGTGTATCTGCACGTCTGGGAATTCGCGCGCAATACGAGCCCTTCCTTCGAGCGCCGAGATTTCCAGAAGCACACAGAGGTGGGAGATAGAACCACCTGCTTGTTGGATCAATTTGAGCGCTGCAATAATCGTGCCTCCGGTGGCAAGGACGTCATCAACGAGAAGCACTCGCGTCGAATTTGCTAGCGCATCCTGATGAATCTCAAGCGTTGCGCTGCCGTATTCAAGTGAGTAACTCTGACTAAAGACTGCATGGGGAAGCTTGCCAGCTTTTCTGATCGGCACGAATCCTGCTCCACCTGTAACGGCCATTGCACTGGCCAAGATAAATCCGCGAGCTTCAATACCAGCGATGTGAGATGCCGCCTTGTCGAAGGAAAGCAGTGACTCTGTCACAACAGCAAAAGCGCTCTGATCAGCTAGAAGTGGAGTGATGTCTCGAAAGAGTATTCCTGGTTGCGGATAATCTGGAATCTCGCGAATGAGCGAGAGAGCGCTATCTAAGTTCACGACTGACTCTCACCATAATAAATAACCACCGTAACTGTGTCCGAACGGGGACTTGAACCCCGAAGCCCTTGCGGGCACTAGCACCTCAAGCTAGCGCGTCTGCCAATTCCGCCACCCGGACGAGTACCCGCTCGCTATAAGCAATATCTTACGCGTTTGGGCCGAAATAACTGGGTAACGATAGCAATGCGATGGCTCTCACGCAAAAGAGCGTTTTTTAGAAGCAATTACAGGCAGAATTGCCCTATGAACCTCGAAGCCGAAGTTGTAAAGATTTGCCAAGATTTAATCCGAATCCCTTCGGTGAACTTTGGTGAAGGAAAAGGTGACGAGAAAGCTGTCGCTGAATACATCGTTGCTTCACTCGCTGAAGTTGGTATTGCATCAGAGATTTTTGAATCCGCGCCAAACCGCTGCAATGTCATCGCGCGACTACCTGGAAGTGACACATCACGCCCTGGGTTAGTTCTTCATGGACACATCGACGTTGTCCCAGCGAACGCTGCCGATTGGTCAGTCGATCCCTTTGCTGCCGAGATTCGTGACGGAATGATTTGGGGTCGCGGGGCGGTCGATATGAAGAATATGGATGCGATGATCCTGGCGATTGTTCGAAAGTGGGCGCGCACTGGTTATAAGCCACCAAGAGATATTGTGCTCGCCTTCTTTGCCGATGAAGAAGCAGGAATGACTTTTGGTTCACGCTGGATGGCAGCCCAGCACCCTGAGGTATTTGCCGGATGTACTGAGGCGATTTCTGAAGTAGGTGGTTTCTCTGTAACTGTCGCTGACGGTAAGCGACTCTATTTTGTTGAGGCAGCTCAGAAGGGTATTCATTGGATGAAGCTGACTGCCCAGGGTCGAGCCGGCCATGGTTCGATGATGAATGACGAGAATGCGATTACCTCGTTGACAGAGGCGGTTGCCAAAATAGGACGCTATGAATGGCCACAGAGATATACAAAGACGGTGAAGATTCTCTTCTCAAAGATTGCACAGGCAACAGGGAAGAAGTACGACGAGTCTGACTTGAGACCACTCTTATCAGAGATCGGTCCGACCGCGAGAATGATCGGTGCCACATTGCAGAACACCGCTAATCCAACGATGCTTGAAGCCGGCTATAAAGCAAATGTCATTCCAGGAAGTGCGAGCGCGGTTATCGATGGCAGATTTCTGCCGGGCTATGAGGATGAGTTGAATAAGACGATTAAAGAGATTATTGGTCCAGATATCTCGGTTGAGACGATTTCGCGTGATATCGCCCTTGAAATTGATTTCGAAGGTGACCTTGTCGAAGCGATGTGTAACGCCATTACCATCTTTGATCCTGAGGGAATCCCCGTTCCATATTTGATGAGTGGCGGCACAGATAACAAGGCGCTTTCAGAACTTGGAATTGTTGGATACGGATTTAGCCCACTACAACTACCTGCCGACCTTGATTTTATGGCTCTCTTTCACGGAGTAGATGAACGAGTTCCAATCAGTGGCCTTGAATTTGGAGTGAAAGTTTTGGAGAACTTCTTAGAGAATTGCTAGCGTGAGATTTCATCGAGAGCTTGCCGTACAACGGCGGGAAGAGTTATCTCCTCGCTCTTGAGAACTCCACGCAGTTGAGCGCCGGTTCTAGCTCCAACGATTGCAGAGGTAACCCCTGGACGATCGCGCACCCAAGCAAGTGCAACCTCAAGCGGGGCAAACCCAAGACCCTCAGCGGCAGCTGCCACCGCTTCAACAATTCTCGCCGAGCTTTCATTTAAATATGGCTCCACGTGTTTAACAAAGTGGGGCGCAGCTGCACGTGAGTCAATTGGGATTCCCTTGCGGTATTTGCCCGTCAGGACTCCACGACCCATGGGCGCCCAAGCAAGAAATCCCAAACCTATCGATTCGGCGCAGTTAAGCACTTCATCCTCTGCACCTCTATTGAGAAGCGAATACTCAACTTGCACCGATGCGATAGGTGCCTTTGCGGTGTTGCTTTCTTGAATGGTGGATGCGCGCGCGCTCTGCCAGCCCGAGAAATTGGAGATTCCGACGTACCGCGCTTTTCCTGAAGAGTAGGCATAGTCAAGTGCGGAGAGAGTATCTTCAAGTGGAGTTTCTGGATCCCAGGAGTGCACTTGCCAGAGATCTACATAATCTGTTTCAAGACGGGCGAGTGATTTATCCAGCTCTGCGATGAGAGAGTGGCGCGAGTTATTGATAGTGCGCACTCCGTCCGGGAAAGTTGCGCCCGCTTTGGTAGCGATCACCACATCTTCACGCTTAAAGAGAGTTCCGATGAGACCACCAAGAACTCGTTCACTATCGCCATCTCCGTAAGTTGAGGAGGTATCGAAGAAGTTTCCGCCAGCCTCGATGAAAGCGCGACATTGATCTGCAGCTTCGTGTGTATCGGTATCTCGGCCCCATGTCATGGTGCCAAGGCCCAAGCGAGAGAGAGTAAGACCGCTCTTTCCAGCTCTGCGCATTTCCATGAGCGAGACCTTAGCAATAATCAACGCTAATCTTGGCTCTATGAGTCGATTGGTGTTTCTACGTCATGCGCATTCGACTGCAAATAATCAAGGTGTTTTATCCGGGCGTCTTCCCGGTGTTTCTCTAAGTAAAGATGGTTTTGCGCAGGCCGAGGCGCTGGTTGAGCGTTTAGGGGCAAGTCCCTTCGATGAAGTTCTGGTGAGTCCGATGGAGAGATGCTCGCAGACAATCTCACCGTGGCTGCAATCTCGATACTCGAAAGCACTTGGCCAATATCGAATTGAGGACAACCTCAATGAAGTCGATTACGGTCTCTGGAGCGGACGGAAACTTTCAAGGCTCTCAAAAGAGCCGCTCTGGAAGATTATCCAAAGTACTCCAAGTAAAGTTCATTTCCCGCAAGGGGAGAAGATCAAGGGCGCGCAAAAGAGAGCAATCAAGTCGGTGCAAGAAGCCCACGCCAGTAAAAAGTCCGGGGCTTTCCTCTTTGTGAGCCATGGCGACATCATTAAAGCTACGGTGGCATCTCTCATCGGATTGCCGCTAGATTCTTTTCAAAATTTGATTATCAATCCCGCTTCATTAACAGTGATTGACTTTGATGGCCGCTCTGGACGTTTGCTCGCCTTCAACGACACCCACTCCTGCATCGCCCCACTGCTTTCTACAAGAAAAGTTGGAAAAGCCCTTATCGGTGGAGGTAGCGGAACCTCCAAGGCTAAAGCGCGATGAGTTCGAGAGTTCTCCTCTTCGAGGAGCCCGAGAGATTCACTGTTGGAACTGTCGGCCAACCAGGGGAGCGCACCTTCTTCATTCAGGCGCGAGATAGAACTCGATTGATTTCGGTCTCGTTAGAGAAAGCCCAAGTTCAGGCCCTCTCAGAACGTCTGCAGTACATGGTTCGTGAAATTAAACAGAGCGATCCCACAGTTGTTATTTCCAAAATGCAACTTGACGACGCTCCGCTCGATACTCCGATCGAGGAAGAGTTTCGGGTTGGTGTTATCGGTCTTGCCTTCGATGCGGATAGGCAGCTGATTCAGATTGATTTACAAGCTGTCTCAGAGAATGAAGGAGAAGATCGCGAGTTCATTGATGTAGATGACCTCACGGGAGATCAGGACATTCTTCGAGTTCTTATCTCGCCATCAGAGGCCGATCGCTTCAGCAGGCGTTCTACCTCCGTTGTGAGCGCTGGTCGCCAACCGTGTCCATTCTGCGGAGGACCAATAGATCCACGTGGACATCTCTGTCCACGTGCAAATGGTTATCGGCGTTAATGAAGAACACTGAGGAGATTCGCAACCATCTTTTGATGGGAGAGATCAATATTTCAGGAAGATTGGTAGATGCTTCCAATGCGACCCTCTTTGGAAGTTGTACGCATTTAGGAGTTGAGCTCTCAATCATCTACAAACCGATTGCGGGTGAGCGACCACTGTGGGACTTTGCGGATGGCAATCTGGCATCCCGAGAGTATGCGAGCTATCTTCTTTCAGAACTTCTTGGTTGGAACCTTGTACCTGTAACAATCTTGCGAGATGGACCTTTTGGCGAGGGCATGGTTCAACAGTGGATAGATATTGATGAGGATATTGATCTCGCCCTTTTCTATCGCACAGACGATCCCCGCCTTAGACGGATGGCGCTCTTTGATGCAGTTCTCAACAATACTGATCGCAAGATAGGCCATCTGCTTCCAACCAAAGAGGGGCACCTCTTTGGTTGCGATCACGGTGTGACCTTTCACGAAGAAGATAAATTGCGTACCGTTTTGTGGCAGTGGGCAGGATTGCAACTCAGTGACAGCGAGAAATCTGATTTACGCGATTTGCTGACAAAACTTCAAGTTGGTGCGACCGAGATTGAAAAACTCATTACTCCCGTTGAGTATCAGGCCTTATTGGAGCGAATAGAGCATCTACTTAGCACCGGTGAGTTTCCTTCCCCTAGTGAAGATTGGCCGGCGGTGCCTTGGCCGCCCTTCTAAAGTAAGGTTTATTCATGCGCTCCTGGCCGACGGTTTACATCCCTGCGCTTCCTCAGCGCTTTGCAATCCCACAACTCTCACTCTTTAACTCGGCCGATAGAGCACTCATCCCGGTTCCCCAGCAAGATACCTATCGAATCTATGTTTGTGGAATTACTCCATACGATGCGACCCACCTAGGGCATGCGGCTACTTATCTCATCTTCGATGTGATCATCCGTTACCTCAAGGCATCTGGGGCAGAGGTTAAATTTGTGCAGAACATTACTGACATTGATGACCCATTACTCGAACGTGCAGTTCGTGATGGGGTTGACTGGCAAGAGCTGGCTAGTTCTCAGATAGATCTCTTTCGTGGCGATATGAGCGATCTTCATGTGATTCCACCAAATCATTACATCGGTGTTGTCGAAGCGATGCCATTGATTATCGATGCGGTAACGAAATTGGATAACAAGAAGAGCACCTACTTGGTCCAAGGTGATAAGTATTTTCGAGTTCATTCGGACCCGCAATTCGGCGAACGTTCGCATCTCGATGAAGTAACTGCTCTAAAGACTTTCGCCGAGCGTGGTGGAGACCCACAACGTGAGGGAAAAGAGAACCCGTTAGATGCTCTGGTTTGGCTTACCTCAAAGCCCGAACAACCAACTTGGCCAAGCTCGTTCGGTAATGGAAGACCAGGTTGGCATATTGAATGCAGCGCAATAGCCCTTCACTATCTTGAACCGCATTCGAAATCAGACTTTTCATTGGATATCCAAGGGGGAGGATCAGATCTGATTTTTCCTCACCATGAAATGTCTGCGGCGCAGAGCGCTGTGATGACCGGTCAGCCATTTGCCCGTCACTATGTTCATGCAGGAATGATTGGGCTCAATGGAGAGAAGATGAGTAAATCTCTCGGAAATCTAGTCTTTGTTTCGCAATTGATTTCAGAAGGCATAAGTCCGATGGCAATTCGCTGGGCGTTACTGAATCGAAGCTATCGCCAGGATGCAATGTGGTCAGATTCAATTCTTGCTCAATCAATTTTATCGATAGAGAGACTGCAATTGAATCTGGCAAAAATGGAGGTAGCTCCGACAGATGTCGTCATCACTGAGATTATCAAGGCCCTTTCTGAAGATATCGATACAGAACGGGCGCTGCGAGTTGTTGAGAACTGGATGGACGATACCGAGTCAGGCCAGAGCGGCGGTAACGCTGGTGAACTTTCTCGTGCGCTCGATACTCTCTTGGGAATAGCGCTCTAACTTCTACTTATCTGTTTGCCTGCGTAAGAATCTCTCGAGTTCTCGGGCGATAGATTCGCCGGTAGCCTCAGGTAAATCCACGGCATCCTTGCTATCTTCTAGCGCCTTCACATATTCGGCGACATCGCTATCTTCCTTGGCCAACTCGGTAACTTCTGTTTCCCATTCAATCGCCTCATCAGGAAGATCTCCTTGTGGAATTGAGATCTCTAAGAAATCTTCTAAAGCATTAACAAGGGCAAGTGAGGCTTTCGGTGAAGGGGAGTTCGATGCGTAGTGCGGGATCGCCGCCCACAGCGAAATGGCATCGATGCCGCGACGGATACAAGAATCTTGGATGACACCGAGAATTCCGGTCGGGCCCTCGTACTTGCTTATCTCGACACCTAACCGCGTTGCAATATCTGGGTGTGCGCCGCTTCCACTCACGGTTATGGGTCTGGTGTGTGGAGTATCTGCCAACATTGAGCCGAGTGTGATCACAAGATCAACTTCGCAATCATCGGCAAGATCTAGTAGATCAGAGGCGAAGGTCTTCCATTTCATTGATGGCTCAACGCCACGAACGACAATGAAATCATGTGAGAGCGTAGGCGTAGCAAGGGCAAAGACTTGCGTTCCGGGCCAGGTGAGATTTCGAATACTTGAATCATCGACATAAACCGTAGGGCGATTGACCTGAAAGTCGTAGAACTCTTCTGGATCTACTTCTGCGATGAGTTCAGGAACGACATCGAATGCTGGGTCGGTCCAACAACCCAATAAGTGCGAAGCAGCTCCAGATGCTGCTTCTCCTGCATCATTCCATCCTGAGAACGCGATAACCATCACTGGTGAGCGCAGAACTGGAATTTTCAGAATCTCCATATCGATACCTTAGGGTAACCTGCGCTCTGTGACGAGAGATAAGAGCCATAGCAACCCTGGGCTACTCCGTCAGGCCCTCGCCCAAAGAACTGTTATCGCCGATGGCGCCATGGGAACGATGCTGCAAGAAGCTGATCCCTCTCTAGAAGATTTCCAGAACCACGAGGGCTGTAACGAGATTCTTAACATCACTCGTCCTGATCTTGTTCGATCCGTGCATGATGCATACCTTGCTGTTGGGGTCGATGCAATCGAGACCAATACTTTCGGTGCTAACTGGGCAAACCTGGCTGAATACGGGATAGAAGACCGCATCTACGAACTGGCTTTTGCTGGTGGAAAAATCGCGCGTGAGGCAGCAGATGCATTCAGTACTCCAGAGAAACCTCGCTTCGTGCTCGGTTCTCTCGGCCCAGGAACGAAACTTCCCAGCCTTGGACACACCTCGTATCAAAAGTTGAAGGATGCTTATTACACAGCGTCAAAGGGTCTAGTGGATTCAGGAAGCGATGCGCTTCTAATTGAAACAACCCAGGATCTGTTACAGGCGAAAGCTGCTGTGAATGGAGCTCGTCTAGCTGTCACTGAATCCAATCGCGATGTCATCATCATCGCTCAAGTAACTGTTGAGACAACTGGAACGATGTTGCTGGGTTCAGAGATTGGAGCAGCCCTTAACGCGCTCGAGCCGCTCAATATTGATCTCATTGGCTTGAACTGCGCAACTGGCCCTGCTGAAATGTCAGAGCACTTGCGCTATCTTTCAAAGAATTCTCATACTGCAATCTCGGTCATGCCTAACGCGGGCCTTCCTATTCTTGGGCCTAGAGGTGCTGAATACCCACTAGGTCCGGAAGAGTTGGCTACGGCACTAGAAACATTCGTCAACGATTACGGGATTACCTTGATCGGTGGATGCTGTGGAACAACTCCTGCGCACCTTGCCGCTGTTGTGGACCGTCTTTCCGGGCACGGCGTTAAGAAGCGAGCCATCGAGATTGAACCAGGAGCGTCATCGCTCTATCAGTATGTTCCCTTTAGACAAGATAAGACCTATCTTGCTATTGGAGAGCGCACCAATGCCAATGGTTCGCGCGCCTTTCGCGATGCACTTGTCGCAGAAGATTGGGCAACGTGCGTTGAGATAGCCCGCGATCAGATTCGAGACGGAGCACATATGCTCGATCTCTCTGTTGATTATGTTGGTCGCGATGGCGTCAGAGATATGACAGAGATTGCTTCTCGCTTTGCAACATCATCCACCTTGCCTATCGTCCTTGATTCAACTGAACCAGCGGTGCTGAAGGCAGGGCTTGAGGCCCTTGGTGGAAGATGCATCATTAACTCTGTCAACTACGAAGATGGCGATGGACCAACCTCGCGCTTTGCACGAATCATGCCACTTGTTCAAGAGCATGGAGCTTCAGTTGTTGCGCTGACCATTGATGAAGAAGGCCAAGCTCGAACTGCGGAATGGAAGTTACGCGTTGCACATCGACTGATTGAAGATCTCACAAGTAACTGGGGGATTCATGTCGGAGATATCTTGATCGACACACTGACATTCCCAATCGCCACAGGACAAGAAGAAACTCGTCGTGATGGCCTAGAGACGATTACTGCCATTAGAAGCCTCAAAGAAGCTTTTCCAGAAGTGCAGACCACTCTCGGCGTCAGCAATGTTTCATTCGGACTGAACCCGGCAGCGCGCGTAGTTCTTAACTCTGTCTTCTTACACGAATGTGTTGAAGCTGGCCTTGATTCAGCGATTGTTCATCCATCCAAGATAACTCCGATGGCGCGTATCGATGCCCGTCAGAAGGAAGTTGCCCTCGACCTCATCTACGACCGACGCACCTTCGATGGTGAAAATTGCACCTACGACCCACTTAGTGAATTCCTACAACTCTTTGAAGGCGTCGAACTGGCCGCTTCAAGAAACATTCGCGCCTCTGAACTTGCCGCTCTGCCACTGAAGGAACGCCTCGAGCGTCGCATTATTGATGGCGAAAAAGTTGGCTTGACGGATGATTTAGATGCGGCGATGGCCGAAGGCATCAAGCCGCTAGCAATCATTAATGATCACTTGCTCGAAGGTATGAAGGTAGTAGGAGAACTCTTCGGTAAGGGCGAAATGCAACTTCCCTTTGTTTTGCAGAGCGCAGAGGTGATGAAATCAGCGGTTGCCTACCTCGAGCCACATATGGAGAAGACCAGCGATGCTGGCCGCGGGAGAATGCTTTTGGCAACAGTGAAGGGCGATGTCCACGATATTGGCAAGAATCTGGTTGACATCATTCTCTCTAATAACGGCTACCAAGTTGTGAATATTGGAATCAAACAGACAATCAATCAGATTATTGATGCTGCGCAAGAGAACGAAGTAGATGCCATTGGCATGTCCGGACTTCTTGTGAAATCAACTGTGATCATGAAGGAGAACTTGGAAGAGCTCACCGCTCGTGGCTTGGATCAAAAATGGCCAATCGTCCTTGGGGGAGCAGCGCTGACGCGCGCCTTTGTAGAGCAAGATTTGGCTGGAGCGTTTCCTGGAGAAGTTCGTTATGCGCGTGATGCCTTTGAAGGTTTGCGCCTGATGGATTCCATCATGGCGGTGAAGCGTGGCGATGAAGGCGCAGCGCTACCTGCGCTGCGCGAAAGACGAGTGAAGACAGTAAAAACTATTGATGAGCCTACAGAGATTGATACACGTCGTAGTGATGTAGCAGTCGATATAGAAATACCGAGCGCACCCTTCTTCGGTTCACGAATCGTTAAAGGAATTCCGCTTGCAGATTATGTTGGGATGCTCGATGAGCGAGCACTCTTCATGGGTCAATGGGGTCTTAAGGGAGCTCGTGGCGAGTACGAAGCGATGGCTGAGACCGAAGGTCGTCCTCGTCTGCGCGCACTTCTGAATGAAGTGCAATCAAAAGGCTGGTTGGAAGCTGCGGTTGTTTACGGATACTTCCCTTGTGTCTCTGAAGGTAACGATTTAGTCATTCTTCATCACGAGGGTCCGGATAAAGGCAAGGAGCGGACTCGCTTCTCATTCCCACGTCAACGTCGAGATCGCAGACTCTGTCTCTCAGATTTCTTCGCCTCTCGTGAATCCGGAAAAGTAGATGTTGTCGCCTTCCACGTTGTCACGATGGGAAACACTGTCAGTAAGGCAGCGAATGAACTCTTTGCCGCTAACGCATATCGTGAATATCTCGAACTGCACGGCTTGTCTGTCCAGCTCACCGAAGCCTTGGCTGAACATTGGCATGCTCGAATTCGTGAAGAGATGTCAGTTCGTGGCGACGATGCTCCAGATATCCAAGGAATTCTTGATCAGGGGTATCGCGGCTCTCGCTACTCATTTGGCTATCCGGCTTGTCCTGATATTGAACAACAGACGCAACTGTGTGAATTACTCGAGCCTGGTCGTATCGGCGTTGAACTATCTGAAGAGTTCCAGCTTCATCCCGAACAATCCACGTCGGCCATTATCGTTCACCACCCTGAGGCGAAGTACTTCAACGCAAATTAGCTCTTAAGGCTTTATATGAGCAGGGCAGATTGATTTGAAGAAGCACCAATCACAGAGTCGCGACTTCTTAGTTGGAAAGTGATTGGTCTCGATTGCAGTCAAGATCTCTGCACCAATATTTTTAAGGAGCTTCTCTGTAGAAAGCAACTGCGCTTGGGTTGGGGAGCTCTTCACTAGTTGTGAATCCCCAAGATAGATCAGCTGAAGTAGAGAGGGAAGTACGCCTTCATTCTGCCAATAGAGAAGTGCGTAGACACGAAGCTGAAAAAGCGCTTTCTCTTCCCAACCAGGTTTTGGTGACTTTCCTGTCTTGTAATCAACGATACGAACCTGTCCCGTCGGAGCTACGTCGATGCGATCGACATAACCGTGCAGATACATTTCATCGCTCAAGTTTCGTTCGAGATGGAGTTCACGATAGGTAGATTCAAAGGTGTGTGGCTGCTCAAGCGTGAAGTAATTCTGCAGGAGCGAGGTGGCCCGATCCAGCCACTCCTTCTCATCTAGAACTAAGGTGGAGAGCTCTGGCTTTTCCGCAAGGGCTGCTTGCCAGCGAATCGGAAGCGCTTCTCGCGCTGAATCTATAGTTCGCTCGGGGGCAGGTAACTCAAAGAGATCCTCTAAAACTGCATGTACTAGTTTTCCTCGTTCCGCATCAACGCTAGGCGGTTCAGGTAATTGATCTATAGCGCGATACTTATAAAGCTGCGGACAGTTGGTGAAATCGTTGATTCGACTGGGGGATAACCGCAACATCTCCATTGTGCGCACGATACAGCGCACCCCTGACCAAAAGCTCGCCCTTTCACCTAAGATGCCCCTGTGTCTACTCCAGGTTACTTTCAAATCGGCGATCGTGTTCAACTGACTGATCCGAAGGGGAAGTTGTATAGCTTCACAATTACACCTGGCAAAGAATGGCACACCCACAAAGGTTGGATTAACCATGATGACTTAGTTGGGCTGCCTGAAGGTTCAGTTGTCTCGACAACCGCTGGTTTAAAGTTCACCGCATTCATTCCACTGCTTGCAGATTACGTGTTGTCGATGCCGCGGGGTGCGACCATCGTCTATCCAAAAGATGCGGCGATGATTGTTGGGGTTGCAGATATCTATCCTGGGGCACGAGTTCTAGAAGCCGGCGTCGGCAGTGGCGCACTGACTCTGTCGCTGCTTCGAGCAGTGGGTCCTGAAGGAACCGTTCATTCCGTTGAGCGACGCGAGGACTTTGCTGAGAACGCGACAGCCAACGTTGTCAATTACTTTGGTGGAAAACCCAGCAACTGGCGTTTAGGCGTTGGCTCTTTGCAAGATCAAGAGTTTTCTTCGCAGTATGACCGAGTGGTCTTAGACATGCTCGCTCCCTGGGAATGCGTAGCAACTGCGGCGCAAGTTCTCAGACCAGGCGGAGTATTTCTTGCATATGTTGCAACGACGACTCAATTATCTGCAACAGCGGAAGCACTTAAAGAAG
>JACCDV010273235.1_pt1 | contig 49124 bp, 45 predicted proteins | sample 7446131 | NCBI WGS metagenome assembly JACCDV01 (sample SAMN15323448, study PRJNA562643) | freshwater metagenome | isolation source: river surface water | place: USA:Blue River Watershed | collected 2017-08-17
CAGCAGGGTTGGCCTGGTACTGGATCTATTTCCCAAGCAGCAGTTGGGGAGCCGGTACAGTAACCCTTTCCTTCAGAGAGGTATTGAATCGTTTGCTCTTGCTGGGATTGGCGACCTTAATCGCTGCGGTAAGTACCGCTTATTTTCTTAGCAAAAAGAAAGGCAGCAATTCCTTCCAACTATTCTGGACTCCAGCCAGCAAGCGCTTTTTACAAGCACTTTTTCTTCCGGTGGCCCTTGGAGGATTCTTTTGCTTTGCCTTGTTGCACGAAAGCGCTTTCGTACTTATCCCTGCTGCCACCCTAATTTTCTATGGGATTGGACTGGTGCAATCGGCTCAATTTACTCTTGGAGAAATCAAAAACTTGGGTTTCACTCAACTTGCCTTAGGCTTGATTGCCGCCTTCTTTCCGGATTTTGGACTGCTCTGCTGGGCACTGGGATTTGGTGTTTTCCATGTGATCTACGGTGCTTTGATGTACTTTCGTCATGAGCGCTAAACCGCAAACAGGCTACGATAAAGTATTCGACAACGTGCTGCGTCTACGCATCATGTCGGTCTTGATGGTCAATCCCTCCTGTGACTTCACTTCCTTCAAGGAACTCCTTCAAGTCACCGATGGCAACCTCGCTTCCCACCTCCGCCACTTAGAAAATGCCAACTACATCCAGGTTGCCAAATCCTTTGCCGGAAGGAAGCCGTTGACCACTTATGCAGCTACGGAAACCGGTAAAAAGGCCTTCCGCTCCCATCTCGATTTTCTAGAGCACCTGATTACTGTAAGTAAAACTTCTTGACTTATCCTCTTACCTATCCAATCCATCACTCCCCATGAACGAGCAACTCCTCTCCCTCCTCGATCAACCGGCCGAACTCGAAAAGCTCTACCGGAAAAACAAAACTGCCTTTACCCGCAACTTTACAGAACTCTATCCCTCACTGAAAGGCAATCCCATCGCCGATGCATGGTACGAACGCCTCCACTTCGAGGCGGATGGTATCCAATGGGGAACAAAATCAGATTGGCTCTTTATCTTGATTGCCGCTGCGATTGCAGGTACATTTGCCAAATTCCCTACCCTATTCGATATTAATGAGGAGTTCTTTTACCCTCGCAATCTGGGATTCGTAGTTTTTCCCTTCCTCTACGCCTATTTTATTCGCAAAAATAAATTACCTCTTTCGGCTATCCTTGTCCCCTTAGTTACCACACTTCTGGCAGTGGTGTACATCAATTTTCTACCGAAAGCAGAAACAAGTGACACCCTAATTTTAGCCTGCATCCACCTACCCCTATTTCTTTGGGGAATGCTTGGATTTGTCTATTCGGGTGCCAATCTGAAAGACCTGGGTAAGCGGCTTTCTTACCTCAATTACAACGGAGAAACCATCATCGTGGGGGGAATCCTTCTCCTTGCAGGAGGTTTACTCACTGGAATCACCATCCCGCTATTTGGACTCATTGGGGTTTCCATCGAAGACTTTTACTTTCAATACATCGCGGTATACGGCCTAGCAGCAGCGCCATTATTGGCCACGCTGATTACCCAGACCAACCCAGAATTGGTAAATAAGGTACCCCCCATCGTTGCGAAAATATTCAGCCCCTTGGTACTTCTGATGCTGCTCAGCTACTTGGTGGCGATTGTCTTTGCGGGCAAAGACCCCTACAACGACCGTGATTTCCTATTGCTGTTCAACCTACTCTTGATCGGTGTCATGGCACTCATTTTCTTTTCGGTGGCCGAATCCTATTCCGAGAAAAAAGTGAGCTACATGACCTGGATTCTCGTATTTCTTTCGCTCACCACCTTGCTGGTCAATGGCATTGCACTTTCTGCCATCGCCTTCCGAATTTCAGAATGGGGCATTACCCCCAACCGTCTGGCTGTACTGGGTGTCAACCTGGTGATGCTGGTTCACTTGGTGATGGTGTCACGGCAATTGATCCAAACCGTACGTGGAAAAAGCAAACTGGAAGAAGTAGGACTCACCTTGGTTCGTTACCTACCTATTTACCTATTGTGGACAGCTATTGTAACCTTCCTATTTCCCGTACTATTTAGCTTTAATTAAGGACCATCTTGGAGATGGTCTTCCACTCCTGAAAAATGAACTTTCAATTCACTTCGAAATAAGTATATTGGATTCTAATTAATGCCCATCCTATGAAAAAATTAACCTTTTATCTCTCCATCTTCCTTGTCCTTGCTCTTGGGTTCGTTTCCTGCGGTCCGGCAAATACTACCGAAGAAACCGTGGCTGAAACCACAGATCAAGTTGGCGGACTCGCCTTGTATACCGTGCGTGATTCCATGGCTTCCAACCCCAAAGCCACGCTAAAGGCCGTTGCGGAAGCAGGTTACGCCTACGTTGAGTCTGCCGACTATGCCGAAGGTAAATTTTACGGAATGACCCCAGCGGAATTTAAATCTGTGCTTGATTCCCTAGGATTAAAAGCCATCTCCGCACACATGGGTATGGTAACTTTGGAAAATGCAGACCAACTCATCGCCGATGTAAAAGCAGCGGGCATCACTTATTTTGTGATTCCTGTACCGCCTATGGGCATGTTTACCTTCGACCCAGCTACCCAAACTCTAGGCATGAAAGGTACCGCAGATGAGTTAGTAAGTATCATGAATACGATTGGTGAAAAATGCCATAAAGCTGGTTTGAAGCTGTTGTACCACAATCATGATTTCGAGTTTAAGCCCCTCGCTGACGGTACGATCATCGAAGAAGTACTTCTTGAAAAATGCAATCCGGAATGGGTCAATTTCCAAATGGACCTCTTCTGGGTGACCAAGGCTAACGCAAGTGCCTTGACTTACTTTGAAAAATACCCAGGCCGCTTCAAGGCATGGCACGTGAAGGACATGGACCAAGAGGGCAAGTTTGCTCCCGTTGGTACAGGCACCATCGACTTCAAATCCATCCTTGCCCAGAAGGAAAAGTCTGGAATGGAATTCTACTTGGTAGAGCAAGACCAAACCTTTGGCCTTGACCCCATGGAAGCCATCAAAATCAGCCACAAAGGATTGGTCGATTTGGGATTTAAGTAATCGAATCGCAGATTTTAGCAACACAAAGCGCCCCGAACATTCGGGGCGCTTTTTTTGGCTAGACCAAAACCAGAAAATCCAGTAGATTAAGTTTTGGTAAAGTTTGGCTGCTTCTCACAGCCCTCTTGAGATTTTTAGTACATTTAAATCTAGAATCTAGTTCAACCCTCCCATGCAAAAAATCATCTTCTCACTTCTATTGATGACCTTTTTCACACAAGCTACCCTGGCCCAATCTACCTTCCATCAAAATAAAATCATCGCTCACCGCGGCGCTTGGAAAGCGAATGGATTACCCCAAAACTCAATCGCCTCCCTGCGTGAAGCCGTTCGTCTGGGCTGTGAAGGAAGCGAGTTCGACGTATGGATGACGGCTGACGAGGTACTCGTAGTCAACCACGACCATGACTTCCAAGGAATAGATATCGAAACCTCCACCTACGAGCAGCTCCTTGCCAAAACCCTTCCCAACGGAGAAAAAATTCCCACGCTCAAGGCCTATCTCACAGAAGGGATGACCCAAAAAGGCACCAAACTGATTCTTGAATTTAAACCCTCCCAATTGGGTGTTGCACGAAGTGAGCGCGTGGGGGAATTGTCGGTACGGACGGTACAGGAACTAGGCGCACAAGCTTGGGTGGAGTACATCACCTTCAGCTACGAAGGTGGAGTCAAAGCCATCGCTACCGACCCCAAAGCCAAGGTGGCCTACTTGAATGGGGATAAAACTCCACTGGAACTGAAAGAAGCTGGATTTTTTGGATTCGACTACCACATCTCCCTCTTGCGTCGCATGCCTCAATGGATCGCAGAAGCCAAAACACTCGGCCTCACCACCAACTCTTGGACGATCAACAAGGAAGAAGACATGAGTTGGCTGCTCGAATTGGGCGTGGATTTCATCACCACCGACGAGCCTGAGAAACTTGCAAAGCTGGTTCCTTCCAAAAAATAAAAAACAAACCCAGTAACGAAAAATGGTCTCTAGAAAGAGACCATTTTTCGTTAGGTAGCAGGGAGGAGTTTGCCGCGCACTTCGCCAAAGCCAACTCGAATCCCATCTTTTTCGCAGAAGCCCCGCATCACCACGGTATCGTGATCCTGTATAAAAGTGCGGGATTCACCTGTGGCCAAAGTAAGTGGTCGTGTGCCTTTCCAACTCAATTCCAAAAGCGAACCAAAGGAATCTTCCGTAGGTCCAGAGATCGTTCCGGAAGCCATCACATCCCCAATGTTCACATTGCATCCATTGACGGTATGGTGGGCGAGTTGCTGCGCCATGTTCCAATACATGTACTTGAAGTTGGAAGTACAGATCTTGCTCGCCTCCTTGCCGTCTGGCTGTAGCCACACCTCGAGCTGAATGTCAAAATTGTGCGCTTTGCTGCAAGACAAATACGGCAATACCTCAGGTTCCTGAACCGGACCCGCAAGGCGGAAAGGTTCCAAGGCCTCCAAAGGTACCACCCATGCAGAGATGGAAGAACCGAAATTTTTCCCTAAAAAAGGCCCCAAAGGCACGTACTCCCAAGCTTGAATGTCGCGGGCAGACCAGTCGTTGAACAAGACCATTCCAAAAATATAGTCTTCCGCGTCTTGGGTAGCAATGGATTCCCCCAACTGGGTGGATTTTCCAGTAATAAAGGCAAGCTCCAACTCAAAATCCATGCTTCGGCTAGGTCCAAATGCGGGTTTATCCATGTTGGCATCCTTAAACTGTCCTTTGGGACGGTGGATGGGAGTGCCCGACACCACAATGGAAGAAGCGCGACCATGGTAGCCTACAGGCAAATGTCTCCAGTTGGGAAGCAAGGCATTTTCGGGATCGCGAAACATCTTGCCCACGTTCGTAGCGTGCTCGATGCTGCTGTAAAAATCTGTGTAATCTCCGATTTTGACTGGCAACAACATTTCTACTTCCTTGCTTTTGATCAGCACCTTTCCACGGATGGAATGTGTTCGGAGCTCCTCGTTTTCTTGAAGCAGCAACTGCTGTACGCGCTCTCGAATTTTCTTTGTTTTCATCTTGCCAAGCCCAATCAAGTCGTTGAGCGAATCTTTGAGGAAAATCCCCTCTGGAAGAAATAGGTTAGCAAAGAATCCCTCCTGGTCCAAAATGCTCAGGTCAATCACCTGGTCTCCAATAGCCATCCCAATTCTTGGACTCAATTTTTTGCTTTGAAAAACCCCAAAAGGAAGGTTGTAAATCGTGAAATCCGTATTTTTTGGAAGTTCCACCCAGGTAGTCATCAGTGGAAATGGGCTAGTGCTCATGTGTAAAAATTTAAGAAGCTGCAAGGTAGGTAGATTCAGGGGAATCAAAAACCCCGTTCAAGATCTCCATTCGATAAACTGAGAAAAATCGGTTTTGTTGAATCAAAATTTTCCAGCTTCTGGAAAAAAAGCTGTTGCTTTCGCTTATCTTGATGTCGATTAATTTCTCGCTCTTGCCGAAATCAACTTGATGCTGATTAAAATTGATTCGACCCATTTATCAATAAACCCTATGAAAAAAATTCTTTCCCTTTTTGCGCTCCTCCTGTTTCTGGGAACTGTTCTCCCAGGATTTTCGCAGGAAAAATCCGTAGTCGTACAGCTGGACGAAGTTGCAGTAATCGAGCAGAAGGTCATGATGCCGATGCGAGATGGAACGCGACTCGCCACAGACATCTACCGTCCAAAGGGTGACCAACCCGTACCGATCGTATTTTCTCGGACCCCTTACAACTTCAATACCTACGGCAATGGGGAACTCAATTCCCGCACCATGCAAACGGCCTTAGACTGGGTTAAAAAAGGCTATGCTTATGTCGTTCAGAACGAACGGGGCCGTTTTTTCTCGGAGGGTAACTGGGATATCCTAGGCTTGCCCCTCACGGATAGTTACGATGCCTTTGATTGGATGGCTGCACAGCCTTGGAGCAATGGCAAAATCGGTTTGCTGGGTTGCTCTTCCACTGCAGAGTGGCAAATGGCCGCCGCCTCCCTTCAACACCCTGCCCTAGCGGCCTTGGTACCCCAAGCCTATGGTGCGGGAGTTGGCCGAATCGGGAAGTTTATGGAGCAAGGCAACTGGTACCGCGGAGGTGCAGGGCAAATGCTCTTTACCTCTTGGCTATACGGCACCCAACACGACCCCCTAGCCCCGAGACTTCAAGCCGGAATCGGGCAAGAGGATTTGATTCGCTTGCAACGATTCTACGACATGGCTCCAGAGTACCCCAAAGTGGACTGGAAGGCAGCCCTCTCCCACCTACCTGTACAGGACATTATTAAAAATGTGAATGGACCGAAAGGGATCTATGAGGAGATGATTACCCGCAAACCCAATGATCCGCGCTGGTACCAAGGTGGACTGTACCACGACAACATGCCTTTTGATACCCCGAGTATGTGGTTTGTGTCCTGGTATGACGTTTCTTCCTCACCTAATATTGCACTCTACAACCATGCCCGAACCAATGCCATCAGCCAGATGGCTCGGGACAACCAGTATTTGGTCATCGCTCCTGTGTTGCACTGCTCCTTTACCCGTGCTACCGAAAACACGGTAATCGGTCAGCGAAGTGTGGGAGATGCCCGCTGGAACTACGACGAGGTGATTACAGCTTGGTTTGACCGCTGGCTAAAAGGGAAGGATAACGACACCATCGCCAAGCTCCCCAAGGTCACCTACTTCACGATGGGTAAAAACATATGGCAGTCTTCTGACGTCTGGCCTCCCAAAGAGGCCGTGATGACTCCCTTCTTTTTGGATTCCAAAGGATCAGCCAATACAAGAAATGGTGATGGAAAATTGGTTGGCAAACTACCCAAAGCAAGTAGCCAAGACAACTACCGCTACGACCCGATGAACCCCGTCACCTCCAATGGAGGAAATGTCTGCTGTACCGGTAATGCCGTACAAGGGGGAGCCATGGACCAGCAGGAGATGGAACTCAGAGACGATATCTTGGTATACACTACGGATCCCTTGGAGGCTGGCGTGGAAGTTTCTGGGTTTATTGAAAGCGTCCTGTACCTCTCTTCGGATGTCAAGGACACCGATGTAACGATCAAGTTGATCGATGTATATCCAGATGGTACCGCATACAACCTAGACGAAACCATCCAACGGGTACGCTACCGAGAGGGCTATGACAAAGAAGTTTGGATGGAAAAAGGGCAGGTCTATGAAATCCAATTGACCCCCATGAGTACCTCCAACTACTTTGAAAAAGGACACCGCATCCGCATCGAGGTGAGCAGCTCCAACTTCCCGCGATTTGATCGCAACCTAAATACCGGAGGAAACAACTACGACGAAACCAAAGGAATTGTAGCCAACAACTCCATCCACCATGGAGGCAAATTCCAAAGTAAAATTGTGTTGCCTATTGTGAAAAAGTAAAGCAACTCTTCCATTTTTATGCAATTTGGGAATTGAATTCCCAAATTGCATAAAATTCCTGTGAAACGAGGTAGTTCGTCAAATCCCCCTTTTTTCCTCCACCCTCCTTCCCCCAATTTTTTTTCTGCTATTTTTGCAGCTCCAAGAAACTAGTACCTATGTCTATTGCCAGCAAATACGAACCGGCAGCTGCCGAGGCCAAATGGTATGCGTACTGGATGGAACACAAGTTGTTTTCCTCCAGCGTAGATCCAAACAAGGAGCCCTACACCATCGTCATTCCTCCTCCTAACGTCACCGGCGTGCTCCACATGGGGCACATGCTCAACAATACCATACAAGACGTCCTCATCCGACGTGCCCGAATGCAAGGTAAAAACGCCTGCTGGGTTCCTGGTACGGACCATGCCTCTATCGCTACCGAAACCAAGGTAGTGCAGCTCCTCAAGGAAAAAGGCATCGATAAAAAAGACCTTACCCGAGAAGAATTCTTGACCCATGCCTGGGACTGGAAAGAAAAATACGGAGGAATTATCCTCGAACAATTGAAAAAACTGGGGGCTTCCTGTGACTGGGATCGAACGGCCTTCACCATGGACCCAGGGCTCAGCAATGCCGTGCTTTCGGTATTCGTAGACCTCCACAAGAAGGGTAAGATCTACCGAGGTATCCGCATGGTCAACTGGGATCCCAAAGGTCAAACCGCCCTTTCCGACGATGAAGTGATCATGAAGGAGGTTGCTTCGAAGTTGTATTACATCAACTATGCCATCGAAGGCAGCCCCAATAAATTCCTGACCATCGCCACCACCCGCCCGGAAACGATCATGGCCGATGTGGCTATTTGCATCAATCCGGAGGATCCAAGATTTACACACCTGAAAGGAAAGCGTGCGATCATTCCATTGATCAACCGAAGCATCCCGATCATCGAAGACAGTTACGTGGACATGGGATTTGGCACAGGTTGCCTCAAAGTGACACCTGCACACGACCTCAACGACTACGAACTTGGCCTCAAGCACAAGTTAGAGGTCATCGATATCCTCAACGACGACGGCACACTCAATGCCAAAGCACAGATCCTCGTGGGGGAAGATCGCTTTGTCGCTAGAAAGAAAATTGGCAAGTTGCTGGACGAGGCGGGTCAACTGCAAAAAGTTGACGAGTACCGCTCCAATGTCGGTCACTCCGAACGCAGTGATGCCGTAATCGAGCCGAAGCTTTCCATGCAATGGTTCCTCAAGATGGATGAAATCACCCAGCCTGCCTTCAAGTCAGTTATGGACGATGTCATCCAACTCCATCCACCTAAATTCAAAAACATGTACCGGGTGTGGATGGAGAATGTGCGCGACTGGTGCATTTCCCGTCAACTTTGGTGGGGACACCGCATCCCAGCTTACTACCTCCCCAATGGAGAATATGTAGTTGCCAAAACCGCCGAAGAGGCCTTGGCACAAGCAAATACCCAGTTCGGTACGCAGTACAGCCTGACAGATCTCCGTCAGGACGAGGACGTGCTCGACACCTGGTTTAGCTCTTGGCTTTGGCCTATTTCCGTATTTGATACGGAAGTGTTCACTACAGGCAAGCCCAACAAAGAACTCAGCTACTACTACCCGACCAACGATCTGGTAACGGCCCCAGAAATTTTATTCTTCTGGGTAGCACGCATGATCATTGCTGGCTACGAATACCTAGGTGAGAAGCCTTTCAAAAATGTCTACCTCACAGGCATCGTCCGAGACAAACTCGGTCGAAAGATGTCCAAGTCGCTCGGCAACTCCCCCGATCCCCTTGATCTCATCGCACAGTACGGAGCCGATGGAGTCCGCACAGGCATGCTCTTTTCTTCCCCTGCGGGAAATGACCTTCCCTACGACGACAAGTTGGTGGAGCAAGGGCGAAATTTTGGCAACAAAATCTGGAACGCCTTCCGCTTAGTCAAAGGCTGGGAAATCGATCCCAACCTGGATGGTTCGGCCAATGCCTCCAGTATCGACTGGTTTGAGCAGCGATTCCAGCAAAGCTTGAGCGAAATCAACGAGCATTTCGATAAATTCCGAATTTCAGATGCCCTGATGGCCACCTACAAGTTGGTTTGGGACGACTTCTGCGCTTGGTACCTCGAAATGATCAAGCCTGCCTATCAGCAGCCTATCGACCAAGTAACCTACGACAAGACCTTGGGCTTGTTTGAGGAGATTTTGAAGCTCCTTCATCCCTTTATGCCATTTATTTCTGAGGAGCTCTGGCATCAAATCAAGGAACGCACCGTGGAAGAGTCTTTGATTCTTGCTTCCTGGCCAGAATCCAAGCCTTTTGATTCGCAAATCACAGCAGATGCCGCTCAGGTATTTGAAGTGGTGTCGCAGATCAGAAACTTACGTGCCTCCAAGGGCATGTCACCAAAGGAAACCCTGGCACTCAGCATCCGTACCCAAAACCCGGGAGTCTACACCCAGTTTGAGTCGGTATTGATTAAACTTGCCAACCTCTCTTCCCTTCAATTTGGAGAGCAGGTGGAGCAGGCGATGAGTTTTGTCATCAAAGGCGATGAATGCTTTGTTCCCATGGGAGGTAGCATCGATGTGGAAGCAGAAAAAGCCAACCTCCTCAAGGAATTGGACTACACGAAAGGCTTCTTGGCTGGGGTGGAGAAAAAATTAAGCAACGAACGCTTCGTGGCTGGTGCTCCTGCCCAGGTGTTGGACATGGAACGCAAGAAGCAGGCCGATGCCGAAGCCAAAATCAAGGCTTTGGAAGCAAGTTTGGCGCAATTGGGATAAGAGTTCAAACTTCCTGCTTCAAGAAGTGCTTGGAGCAGGAAGATTACTTGAGTTCTCGGATTTTTAATCCCCTAAAAAGTACCCCTTGCCCCTCACTTTGGAGGCCAATGTAGCCTGAACGCAAGGGTGTTCCATCTACTTTTTGCTTTGGGTCGTAGCGATTGGCTACCCCTCCCCCGATTTGAGGAAAGGAATAGGTCAATACCGTATCTCCATTGACGAGGTGGTGGACGATGGAGTCACCGTAAACAATCAATTCGGCTTTCACCCAGGCATCCCAAGCGAAGGTTGGGGAAGCGGAATCGATGCAATGTCGGGGGTCAATTTTTCCTTGGTAGACGATATCTGTACCCGGGGAACACATGTTTCCTGTTGGGCGAGCTTCTCCCTCTTTTTCTCGGGCCAGCATCTGGTATTCTACAGAGATCGGCCAATCCTGCTCTTTCAGAATGGTTTCAGGTGCTTGAGAGTGAAACATCACCCCGGAATTGCGGTAGGTATAACTGGGAGCAGTGGGCACAAACTGCTCTGTAAATCGGTATTCCCAAACCAAGTGAAAACTCGAGAAGGGCTTTTCGTAGAAAAGATGTCCAAAGCGATCGTCAAATTCCCCATAACCGTCGTAATTGACCGCTATGGCCCCATCTTGCACCCGAAAAGTGTTCGCATAGTTATCCCCTACTTCGTGGTGGTGGATCTTGGGAACCCAGCCTTTGAGGTCCTTACCATTGAAAAGCAGGTGCCAGTCGCTAGCAGGTGCTTGAAGTGGCTCATTTTCCTGAAACCCAAAAAAAGAAACCCCAAGCGACAAGAAATAAAGGATAAATGCGAGGATGGGCATAGGTAACTGCTAGTGAACCAAACTACAAAATCTTCCCCAAGATGGACCTTCCTTCTAGGTACTTAATGACTCCAATCGTAGGAATCCAATTGCTCGAGACAGGCCACCAATAAGGCGATGGAATCGGCAATATCCTTCTTGTGAGCCATTTCAATCACTTGGTGCAGGTGGCGCGTCGGGATGGAAATTGCTCCTGCAATCGCTCCTTGCTTGCCCATGCGCTGCACGCCAGCGGTATCTGTTCCTCCTGCAGTCAATAGTTCCGGCTGCCATGAGATGGCTTCTTTCCCCGCTACTTGCTTCATAAAGGCCACCATGCGGTAGTCACAGATGGTCATCGCATCCATGATTTTGATGGCGGTACCCTTTCCGAGTTCGGTCACCTTCTCGTGAGCCGCAGCCCCAGGTACATCAAAGGCGATGGTCGTATCGAGTGCAATGCCAAAGTCTGGATTGATTTGGTGCGCCGCTACATTTGCTCCGCGAATGCCCACTTCTTCCTGTACGGTAAAGGTAGCATACACATCGTAGGCTGGATTGTTGAGTTGCTTCAGCGCCTCAATCACGATAAATACCGCTACCCGATTGTCAATCGACTTGCAATTCACACAGTCCCCCATTTCGATCAGCTCCCGATCCCGAGTGACGGGATCGCCGATGGTGATGTACTTCTCTACTTCTTCCTTGGGCATGCCCAGGTCAATGAAAAAGTCAGTGGTCTTGGGAAGTTTGGTTTTCTCCTCGGGCGTCATCACGTGAATGGGCTTGCTGCCCATCACGCCGATCAGGTCTTTTTTGCCGTGGACAATCACCCGCTGTGCAGTAAGTGTTTTTGGATCAAATCCTCCAAGTGTATTGAAGCGCAAGAAACCTTGTTCATCAATATGGGAAACAATAAACCCAATCTCATCTAGGTGTGCGGCCAGCATGACACGTTTGCCGTCAGGATTGCGAACTCCCTTTTTGATGGCGATCACGTTCCCAATATTATCGATGCGTACTTCATCTACATGGGGTCTCACCAGGGAGATGACTAGGTCACGAACAGGTTTTTCAAAACCAGGGGCTCCTGGGATTTCACAAATTTGCTTGAGAAGGGAAACGTTGATCATAGGGAATGAGGGTAATAAACTACTCTTGAATAAAACAGACAAAAGTCTTCTTTACTTAAGCTTAATGTACAGGAAATAATGAATTCTACTCCAGGAAATTGATCTTGGATCAATACGCCCGAACGGTCTTTCCTTCCATGTAGTTGACAAAGGCCTTGTTGACTACTCGAGTACCTCCCGTGGTAGGGTAGTCTCCGGTAAAGTACCAGTCTCCGGTATGTTCAGGGATGCAGCGATGTAGGTTATCGACCGTTTGGAAGATCACCTTTACTTCTGCTTTGATTTCTGAGGTGGTTACAATTTGTGCCACCTTATCGGAAATTTCTTCTTCCGTAAAGGAAGCATACACCTGCTTGACAAAGTTTTCGGTATGATCTGGCTGCGCTACACACTGAGCATAAATCGCATCCAGAGCATTTTCCATCCCTCGGTCCTTGAGCAACTCGATGGCCGCTCGAAAGGCCACAAACTCCTTCATCCGCGACATGTCGATGCCGTAGCAGTCTGGGAAACGGATTTGAGGTGCAGAAGAGACAATGACTATTCGCTTGGGATTGAGTCGGTCTAGCGTAGTGAGGATGCTCTTTTCCAAGGTGGTACCCCGCACAATGCTATCGTCAATCACGACCAACGTATCGACCCCTGGCCGAATCACCTCGTAGGTGGTATCGTAGACGCTAGCCACCATGGAGTCTCGATCGGCATCACTGGTGATGAAGGTCCGCAGTTTGACATCCTTACTCACCAACTTCTCTACTCGTGGACGGAAACTTAGCAACTCATCCAAGTCCCCTACATGGGGCTTCCCATCCAAAAGCACTTCTTTTCGCTTGGCGACTAGGTACTCATCGAGCCCTTCGATCATGCCCAAAAAGGCCGTTTCGGCGGTATTGGGAATGTAGGAGAACACCGTGTTTTTTAAATCAAAATCGATGGCTTTCAGGATCTGAGGGATTAGGGCCTTGCCCAAATTCTTACGTTCCTGGTAGATGCCTGGATCGGTACCTCTGGAAAAATAGATCCGCTCAAAGGAACAGGACTTCTTCTCGCGAGCAGGTAGAATCTCCTCTTCAGCATAGGAACCGTCCTTATTGATTACGATTGCATGTCCCGGCTTGATTTCTTTGATGGCATTGAAATCAATGTTGAAAGCCGACTTGATGGCTGGCTTTTCGGATGCCACCACAATCACCTCGTCATCGGCATAGTAAAATGCAGGTCGAATACCGGATGGATCCCGCACCACAAAGGCAGAACCATTGCCAATCATTCCTGCCATGGCATAGCCTCCGTCAAAGTCACGGCAAGATCTTCGAAGGATTCGTGCGACATCCAATTTATCTTCAATGATGTGCGTCAATTCCTCGTTGGAAAATTCCTCTTTGAATTGATCAAAAATGCGCTGGTTTTCCTCGTCCAAAAAGTGTCCGATTTTCTCCATCACGGTGACGGTATCGGTTTTTTCCTTCGGGTGCTGCCCCAACTCCACGAGCTTTCCAAAAAGCTCCTCGTTGTTGGTCATGTTGAAATTCCCCGCCATCACCAGGTTGCGGCTTCTCCAATTGTTCTGCTTTAAAAATGGATGGCAGGTTTCAATGCTATTTTCGCCATGGGTACCGTAGCGCAAGTGTCCCAGCCAAACCTCCCCAGAGAAAGCCATGTTTTCTTTGAGCCATTCCCCGTCAGACAGGGCTTTCTTGCCTCCGAGTTTTTTGGCCTTTTTGAATTTCCGGGTGATTTTATCAAAAATATCATTGACTGCAGAAGCATCAATGGAGCGGTACCGGCTGATGTAGCGTGTGCCTGGCTTGGTATTGATTTTGATGTTGGCTACCCCAGCGCCATCCTGCCCTCTATTGAGCTGCTTTTGCATCAATACGTAGAGTCGATTTGCTGCGAATGCAGCCGTTCCGTAGGTGTCGATGTAGTACTGAACAGGTTTTCTGAGCCGGATTAGGGCTATTCCACATTCGTGTTTGATAGCGTCACTCATGGAAAAAGAGGATGGGTTTATAGGAAGGAATAAAGGTAGGTTTTTTCAAAACATTTACCGATTTGAAAAAGCCCAATTCCTAAAAAAAAACCAAAATTTTCCTCTAGAGTTCTCGATCAAAATTTCAGCACGATGTATCCTTTCATCGAATAGGTGGTGATCGTGGTCAGCGCGGAATGCGCCACAGTTATACCGGGCCAAAGATCTGCAGTCTTGAGATTTCTAGCGATCAAGGACTGTCCACAAACTAGTATTTCTGCTCCCGCCTCTTCCAAGGCTTCAAAGACTGCTAGGTTCGGATTGTCTACCTCGTATTTTTTCTTGTAATTCTCATCGTTGAGCAAGGTGAAAATCCCTCCTCCATGCAAGACCACCTTCACCTTGATTCGATCTTTGGTGACCCCAGCTAGCCCATGCAAGTTCATCATGCGCGCCACATTGTCTACAAAGCGCGAGATTTGCTTGGGATCTTCCGAAGGGGAAGTGAGGTCCACTAGGATTTTGTACTCCAAGGTCCCATCTGGCCGTTCGGTGGCATCAGGGATTTCATAGATTCCTCCATGGCCTTTAACCAGGGGAAATTGAGGAGTCTGGGCAATCGCTGCAACCGAAACAAGAAACACAGCAGCACAAAGAAGAAAGAAATGGAGAGCCTTCATGAGTTTAGATTTTTCCCAAACTACTAAAATTTTAACTAATTAACCGCAACTACCCCCTACTCAATAGGGATGAAAATCCAGTGGACAAACGGAGGACGGTGCACAGTCCACCTTACCTTTCAGTGAACTTCAAATCTCTTTCTTTATTTTTTTGTAAAAAACGGAGAATCCTCTAGTGTAGAACTATTTTTTATCTAGGTTATTACTTTTTGAAATTAAACCCCACATTGCGGAAGGGGTCTAACCTCAAAAATCAGTAATCTTAAACCCATTCAGCCCATGAAAAATACACTTGCCATTTATGCAATAGGTTTAGTTTTACTACTGAGCGCCTGCAGCGATCAAGAAACCACCACCGCTATCCCTTATCAGGCAGTTAAAGAGGTGTTTGGAACAAAGATTGACCCTAGCAACCTCCCCAACTATGCCAGCCAATCTATCCCCAATTACATTCGAAAAGACAATACAGGAACCAATCCCATCACCAACGAAAAAGCAATTTTAGGGAGAGTCCTTTTCTACGATAAAAGTCTCAGCATCGACAATACGGTCTCCTGTGCAAGTTGCCATCAACAAGCCTTTGGATTTAGTGATCCTACCCTTGCCAGCCAAGGCGTACAGGGAGGTCAGACCACACGCCATTCCATGCGCCTAATCAATACGCGGTTTGCCGTTGAATCCAAGTTCTTCTGGGATGAGCGCGCAGCAACGCTCGAAGCGCAGGTCACTACACCGATCCAAGATCATGCAGAAATGGGCTTTAGCGGACAAAATGGCCGCCCCAACCTCAATTCACTGCTTACTAAATTAGGCGGGTTAGCCTATTACAAAGAATTATTCCAACTGGCGTACGGAAGCCCTGAGGTAACCGAACGAAGAATACAGGAAAGTTTGGCCAACTTCATTCGCAGCATCCAATCCTTCGATAGCAAATACGACCTTGGAAGAGCACAGGTAGGAAATGAAGGAGCCCCCTTTCCAAATTTTACCGCACAAGAAAACTTAGGCAAGCAATTGTTCTTGACCCCACCCGTATTTGATGGAACAGGTACCCGAATAAATGGTGGGGCAGGGTGTCAAGGTTGCCACCAAGCACCTGAATTTGACATTGATCCAACTAGCCGAAACAATGGTGTCATCCGTCCTTTGGCTCAAGGAGCGGGCTTAGAACTAGGCATTACCCGATCTCCTACACTTCGCGATGCAGTCAACTCAACCGGCGGAAGCAATGGTGCCTTCATGCATTCGGGGGTGTTTGCTTCCTTACAAAATGTAGTGGGGCATTACAACAACATTCCTGCACAAGCAGGAAACAACAACCTAGACGCTCGCTTGAATCCAGGCGGAAACGTGCAAAGACTCAACCTGACGGGAGCCGAAATCAATGCCATTGTTGCATTTATCCAGACACTCTCTGGTAAAGATGTGTACACCAATGAAAAATGGAGAAGCCCATTCAATTAAGGAACTAACGAATTAGGGTGATTTAAAAACAAAAAAGGCGACTTTCGAGTCGCCTTTTTTTTGTGCGCACGAGAAGATTCGAACTTCCACACCCGTAAGGGCACCACCCCCTCAAAGTGGCGTGTCTACCAATTTCACCACGTGCGCGATTGGGGATTGCAAAAGTAGAAAACCGAGCTTTGGGAAGCAAAACTTCCCTCCGCTTTTCTTTACTTTTTTTAAAATTTAGCCAAAAACCTTCTTTTCAGCAGACTGAAGCGTATTGTACAGCAAGGCTGCAATGGTCATAGGTCCTACCCCACCCGGTACAGGCGTGATGGCGGATGCAATGGGCGCTACTTCGTCGTACTTCACATCGCCAATCAATCGGAAACCTGTTTTCTTAGTTTCGTCTGCAATGCGGTGGATACCCACATCGATGACCACAGCACCTGGCTTCACCATATCTGCTGTCACAAACTCGGGCTTGCCGATCGCCACAATCAAAATATCGGCAGTTTGACAAATAGCCGCCAAATTCTCGGTCTTGGAATGCGTCAGGGTGACGGTAGCATTGCCAGGATAGCCATTGCGCGCCATCAAGATACTCATCGGACTGCCTACAATGTGGCTTCTGCCGATGACCACACAATGCTTGCCGGAAGTTTCGATCTGGTAGCGCTTCAAAAGTTCCACAATGCCATAGGGCGTCGCTGCCACGTAAGCAGGCCAGTTGAGGGTCATCCGACCCACGTTGGCAGGGGTAAATCCATCCACGTCTTTTTCCGGACGAATGCGGTTGGTTACCTTATCGACAGAAATGTGCTTGGGCAACGGAAGCTGCACGATCAAGCCATCGATGTCTGGATTTTGGTTGATGTCCTCTACCGTGCGGAGCAACTCTTCCTCAGTCACATCAGCAGACAACCGCACCAGCGTAGAGGTAAATCCAACTTCCTCACAGGCCTTCACTTTGGCGCCTACGTAGGTTTGGCTAGCGCCATCTTCCCCTACGAGGATTGCTGCTAGGTGAGGCTGCTTGCCGCCTTCTTGTTTAATTTCAGATACACGCGCTGCAATTTCATTTTTGATGTCTTGCGCGGTTTTTTTACCATCGATTAGGATTGACATGGGAATTAAAGGAATCTTGAAAATTTAAAATACGAAATACGAAGTACGAAATACGGAACCTAATTAAAGGCAACCCTACTTGGTAAAATTCAATCGGGCGGTTTTTAGGCTAGCCACAAAAATGGAAATCAATTCGTCTACTTCTTTGATTAGTCGGTCAATTTCTGGATGCAGCTGCTCATCACTGTTGATTTTACTGAGTAGCTCCAAAAAGAATTGACTTTCATCAGCCTCTTCCTCGACAATTTTTAATTTATTAATAAAATCAGCGTTTGACTTAGCACGAATTGCAGCTCTGTAATTTGCTGCAACAGAGCTAGAACACCGCAAGAGCTGATTTACATAATTATTATACTCTCTTGAATGTGGAATCTGGGAACACAAAAACCAGACATCAAGCGCAAATTTTTTAGTTCTGTCTTTCAATGCCTGACTCATCGCTTACGTTGTTTAACTGTCCATAATCCCTTATTTCGAAACTCGTTATCTCGTATTTCGTACCTCGTACTTCGTATTTCCCTAATCCAGCTTCAACACCGCCATAAAGGCCTCCTGAGGGATCTCGACGTTTCCGACTTGACGCATGCGCTTCTTGCCTTTCTTCTGCTTTTCCAAGAGTTTGCGCTTACGCGAAATATCACCTCCGTAGCACTTGGCCAACACGTTTTTACGCAAGGCTTTCACCGTTTCACGGGCAATGATTTTTTGACCGATAGCCGCCTGGATGGCGATTTCAAACATTTGTCGTGGCACCAGCTCCTTTAATTTCTCACAAAGGCGCTTGCCCCATTCGTAGGCTTTGTCTCGGTGCACAATCGCAGAGAGCGCATCCACCGGCTCCCCATTGAGCATAATATCCAAGCGCACCATGTGCGACTCCTGGAAGCCCTTTAGTTCGTAATCCAAGGAAGCATAGCCTCTGGAAATTGTCTTCAAACGATCAAAGAAGTCAAATACAATTTCCGCCAAGGGCATATCGAAGGACAACTCCACCCGATCAGCCGTGAGGTACACCTGATTTTTGATTTGACCCCGCTTGTCCATGCAAAGGGAAATCACAGGGCCCACATATTCTGCAGCCGTGATGATGGAAGCCTTTACAAAAGGTTCTTCGATGTGCTTAAAGCGCGTAGGATCAGGCATATCGGAAGGCGCATTGACCACCTGGTACTCGTCAGTGGTCATGAGGGCCTTGAACTGCACCGAAGGTACCGTGGTGATGACCGTCATGTCAAATTCACGTTCCAGACGCTCCTGAACGATTTCCATGTGCAACATGCCCAAAAATCCGCATCGGAAGCCAAAGCCCAAAGCGGCAGATGTTTCTGGCTCCCATACTAAGGAAGCGTCATTGAGCTGCAACTTTTCCATGGAGGCGCGAAGTTCCTCAAATTCGGTGGTGTCCACAGGATAAATACCCGCAAATACCATGGGCTTCACATTTTCAAAGCCTTTAATTGCTTCTGCACAAGGATTTTTAACGTGAGTCACCGTATCCCCTACTGCTACTTCTTTGGCTACTTTGATCCCTGAAATGAGGTACCCTACATTACCCGCACTCATGGTTTGTTGCGGAATCTGGTTGATCCCCAAAATCCCAATCTCATCTGCAAAGTATTCCTTACCGGTATTGACAAATTTGATGCGGTCGCCTTTCTTGAGGGTTCCGTTGAAAATTCGGAAGATTACTTCTACTCCACGGAAGGAGTTGAACTGCGAATCAAAAATCATGGCCTGAAGCGGAGCCTCAGGATCCCCTTTGGGTGGCGGGATGTTTTCAATCACCTTGGCCAAAATATCCTCGATTCCGATGCCTTCTTTGCCAGAAGCCAACACGATATCTTCCCGCTTGCAACCCAAAAGGTCAATTACTTCATCCGCAACCACCTCAGGATCTGCACCTGGTAAGTCTATTTTATTCAAAACAGGGATGATTTCTAGATCATGCCCCAATGCCAAATACAAATTGGAAATGGTCTGCGCCTCCACCCCTTGAGAGGCATCGACGATCAACAAAGCCCCTTCACAGGCGGCAATGGAACGCGATACTTCGTAGGAAAAATCCACGTGTCCTGGAGTATCAATCAAGTTGAGAATGTACTCCTCTCCCTTGTAGTTGTACTTCATCTGAATGGCATGAGACTTGATCGTGATGCCACGCTCTCGCTCGAGATCCATGTCGTCTAGCAACTGGTTTTGCATTTCTCGGTCAGAAACCGTGTTGGTCGTCTGGAGCAACCTGTCTGCTAGTGTACTTTTGCCGTGATCAATGTGGGCAATGATGCAGAAATTTCGAATGTTTTTCATAAGCTTACGTGTTGCAAAAGTAGGAAAAAAGAAGCTTTCTTGGTTAGGAGATGCAAGAAATAGAAGACTTCCAAGCAAGCTTTTTTCTCAATTCGATGTGTCAATCCACAATCCCTTGTTTAGGGGATTTGTTTCGATCTAAATTCGTGTGTTTCGGCTATTTTTGAAGCACCTTTTGCTGGGTATTTAGTTTCTAACTTACCTTTGTCCACCCAACCCATTCTTCCCCATGCAGGCGATTGCTGAACGAAAAAAATCCCAAAACATAGGCGAATACCTCGTATACATGTACCAGATGGAAGACCTCATCCGATCCTACCAAGGGAATTTGGAGGAAATCAACCAGTATGTGATCGCTCACTACCCGATACCAGAAGAGGAAAAGGAAAGCATCAAAACCTGGTTTGCAGGCTTAGCAGCCTCCATGCAGCAGCAGGAACTGATGCAAAAAGGGCACCTTCAAGAACTTCAGGAACTGGTGCAGCAGCTGCTCGAGCTTCACTACCAACTGCTGAAAACCGACGCGAACTATGCGGCCACCTTTCACCAGGTCAAACCTCACTTGCTCGAGGCCATTGACACTGCTGCTGGGGTAGAGGTGGGAAATGAAATTCAAATCTGTTTGAATGGTGTGTATGGCTTGCTGCTCTGTCGCTTGCTTGGCAAAAAAGTGAGTGATCGGCAGCTGGAAGCAGCAGAGGCCTTTGGCACAGTACTTAGTTTCCTGAGTTTTGCCTATGCCCAACGCATTTTCCTCCATCCCAATTAATCGGAGATACAAGCACCCATTTTTTTAGTCCAAACTAGGTTATTCTAGTGTATTGATTCTTTTCTCTTTCAGTACAGCTACTCTGGATTAGAAATCGTATTTTTAGAAAAGGACTTTTTTGAATATGGATTTCTACCAAGCTTCTCCCGAGCAACTTTTTTCGCTGCTGCAAACTACCTCTTCTGGTTTGAATGAAGAAGAAGCAAAAAATCGCAGCCAAAAATCTGGGCTCAATGTGCTGATTGAAACCAAAAAAAACAGTGCTTTTCTGCTATTCATCAGTCAGTTCAAAGACCTGATGATCCTGATTCTGGCAGGAGCAGCACTACTTTCGGGATGGATTGGTGACTGGACCGACACGCTCATCATTCTAGGAATTCTCCTCTTAAATGCCATTTTGGGTTTTGTACAAGAATACAAGGCCGAAAAGGCCATGGATTCCCTGAAGAAACTCACCCAAACCCAGACTAAGACCCTTCGATCTGGAAAGGTCGTTAGCATTCCCTCCTCCCAGTTGGTGGTAGGTGATGTTATCCTCTTGGAAGCAGGCAACCAGGTACCTGCAGATATTCGCTTTTTGGAAGGTTTTTCCCTAAAAATCGACGAATCTTCGCTCACGGGCGAGTCCCTTCCAGTAGACAAAAGAATGGAGACCCTCCAAGGGGAAAACTTAAGTCCGGGCGATCAATTCAACATGGGTTTCAAAGGCACCTTGGTCACCCAAGGTCGCGCAACGGGAGTAGTGGTAGCCATCGGGATGGATACGGAATTGGGAAAAATTGCCTCCCTCCTTCAATCGAAGTCACCACCCACTCCGCTTCAACAACGGATGCAGCAATTTGGAAAATTGATTTCCCTCCTCATACTCGTCATTTGTGTGGTACTATTTGTCGTAGGAGTCCTCCGAGGAGAGCCCATCTTACAGGTGCTGCTCCTTTCCCTGAGTTTGGCAGTAGCCGCCATCCCTGAAGCACTACCCGCGCTGATCACCATTGCACTCTCCCTAGGCGCCAAGCGCTTGGCCAAAATAAAAGCTTTGGTCCGTAAACTTCCAGCCGTAGAGAGTCTTGGATCAGTCACTTACATCTGCACGGACAAAACGGGAACCCTCACCGAAAATAAACTAACCGTAACTCGCGCAGAGGCGGTGGACCAGGATCGATTTACAGGCAATTTCAGTAATCTCCAACTGGCCCAAGCCTTGTGCCACGATGTTCACCATACCCCAGAGGGAACCATCAGCGGAGAGCCTACCGAAGTGGCCTTGGTCACTCAGGTGGTACAAGAAATCTCCTTGGAAAAATACCAACTCCTCGTAGCAAGTTTTCCTAGAATTGGAGAAATCCCTTTTGATTCCGATCGCAAACGGATGAGCACTTTTCACCAACTGGAGAATGGGGTCCTACTGCTTTGCAAGGGGGCCCCCGAATCCATTGCCAAGGTGTTAGCCGATCCAGAATCCGCCCAAGTTTTGGAGCAAAGTACCGAAGAATGGGCACTACAAGGAGAGCGTGTGTTGGCATTTGGGGGAAGATGGCTTCCAAACTTGCCCCCAGAAAAAGACTGGACCGAATTGGAATCCCAACTCCTCAATTTTGGGAAAATAGCCCTCATTGATCCTCCTCGACAAGAGATCAAAGCCTCCATAGCGGCCTGCCTAGCAGCAGGAATCATCCCGGTCATGATTACAGGCGATCATCCGGCCACTGCCAAAGCCATTGCTGCCCAAGTGGGCATTTGGAAGGAGGGAAACTTGGTGTTGACTGGTAGGGAATTGGCGGATATTTCAGACGTTGACTTTGAGGCACAGGTCGAGCAGGTGACCGTCTATGCCCGAGTAGCCCCTGAACAGAAGTTGCGGATTGTGCAGGCCCTTCAACAAAAAGGGCACTTCACCGCCATGACTGGAGACGGGGTCAACGATGCCCCTTCGCTCAAAGCGGCCACCATTGGCATTGCCATGGGAATCGCCGGGACGGACGTGAGCAAAGAGGCGGCAAATCTGATTTTGTTGGACGATAATTTTTCCACGATAGTCAAGGCCATTGCGGAAGGTAGACGGATTTTTGACAACATAATTAAATTCATCAAATACATCCTCACCTGCAACGGAGCCGAAATTTGGGTCATCGCGCTTGCTCCATTTTTGGGCTTACCCATTCCCCTACTCCCGATTCATATCTTGTGGATCAACTTGGTGACCGATGGCTTGCCCGCTTTGGCACTAGCCAGCGAGGTGGCCGAACCCGATGGCATGCAGCGATCCCCTCGACCTGCCAAAGAGAGTTTATTTTCTCATGGGGTAGGCTTTCACATCATCTGGGTGGGCATGCTGATGGCTGCTGTCACGCTTGGCACGCAAGCCATAGCCCTAGCGCAAGGCTGGCATTGGCAAACAATGGTCTTTTCGGTCCTCTCCTTTTCCCAATTGGGCCATATCCTATCCATTCGCAGTGACCGCACTTTTCTTTACCGACAAGGGATCCTGGGCAACAAGCCCTTACTCCTCGCGGTCGGATTTACCGTAATACTTCAACTTGCTGTGATTTACCTTCCCTTTTTCAAGGGGATTTTCAAAACCGAAGCCTTGAGTTGGGAGGAATTGGGGGTCTGCCTGGCATTATCCTCGGTGGTATTCCATGCCGTAGAACTAGAAAAATGGGCCCGAAATAGCTTTTGTCCTTTGGTAAGGAAAAGTAAATCAGCTTAGACCAGAAGCAACCCGTTTTCAGCCAACAGCTCCCAGACTTCGGAATCTAGCAGTTCCTCAAAATCTCCCAACTCCTCCTCATAGGCTGTTCGAATCTCCTTGACAGTGACTGTGGGTTGGCGGTAACTTACTTTTTCCAACAACCAAAATACCCACTGCCCAAATTCAAGCGGGAATTCTAAGGCAAAGTCTTCTTTTTTCCCCGAAAAAATAAGTTCACACATCCCCTCTTCCAGCTCCTCCAACTGTGGCGAAGTTCCTAACCAGCACAGGCGCTGCTGGTCTTTCACCTTTTTTGGAGCTTGCGCTTGGAGCTGATGTTGGATGTAAGATTTGGGGATACTTGTAGGAGGTACTTTGAAATCAAACCAATTTTTCAAGGGGAGATCCAGCCCTACCCCCTGCATGTAGTTGAACAAAGACTTGCGCAAGCCTTCGGAAAAAATGCCGTGATCAATACCAGAGGGGTCCTCAAAATCTACCTCATTGTTGGCAAAGGAGCCCAATTCCGTATCCGTACGGACCACCCCAAATGCCTTGGGATTGAGACCCACAGGGCTATGTACCGTCATGGCAAAGCGATGCCAGAAACCCGATTGAATGATTCCCTGTTCAAATAGTTGCCGAACCATTTCTAAGGAATCGACCGTTTCCTGAATGGTTTGGGTAGGATAGCCATACATCAAGTAGGCATGCACCAAAATCCCTGCTTGGGTGAAGTTTTGCGTTACCTGAGCCACCTGTGGCACCGTAACCCCTTTTTTGATCAAGTCCAGCAGCCGATCCGAAGCCACCTCTAGGCCACCTGAAACGGCGATGCAGCCCGATGCGCGGAGTAGGCGGCAGAGGTCTGCGGAGAAACTTATTTCAAAACGAATGTTGGTCCACCAAACTACCACGAGCTCTCGTCGCAGGATCTCTAGCGCCAAGTCACGCATGAGCGCCGGTGGAGCCGCCTCGTCAACAAAATGAAATCCATTGGTGCCCGTTTGGGCCATGATCTCTTCAATACGGTCGCAGAGGATGGCGGCCGTGATTGGCTCGTAGCGGCCAATGTAATCCAGAGAGACATCACAAAAGGTACATTTTCCCCAGTAGCAACCATGGGCTAGTGTCAACTTATTCCAACGCCCATCACTCCAAAGGCGGTGCATGGGATTGGCCACCTCGATCACCGAAAGGTAGTCTCGGAGGGGTAAGTCGCTGTAATCTGGAGTCCCTACTTCCCGCTGGGCAAGATCTTTGACTGTTCGGTTATCGATGTATATGACTTGGCCGTCAAGACGGATAAAGGTGCGCTTCAATTCCGTATGGGGTCTTTTTCCTGCAAGGTGCTCCAAAAGCAAGACAACAGGAGCTTCTCCATCGTCGAGCACGATGTAATCTAAGTAATCAAATACACGAGGCTCTTTCAAGGAACGTAATTCCGTATTCGGGTAGCCCCCTCCCATCCAGATCTTGATTCCGGGGTGATGCGCCTTGAGGTACTGCCCACACTTGAGCGCAGCGTAAAGGTTACCCGGAAAGGGAACCGAAAAAGCAACAGACTCGGGCTGGTAGCGCTGAATCTTTTCTTCTAGGAGTTGGAGTAGCAACTCATCCACCAGACTATTGGGTTGCTGCAATGCTTCCTGCAATTCGTCAAAGGTACGTGCCGACATCCCCAGGCGCTCCGCATAGCGGGTAAACCCAAAGTGAGGATCAATCGCTTCGGTGATCAGGTCTCCCAAATCCTCCAGATAGAGGGTAGCCAGATAGCGGGCTTTGTCTCGGATACCCAGGGCCCCAAAAGCCCAATCCAGTTCCTCCACCTGTTCGAAGCGTCCTGCCTGCGGCAAAAATTCCCCTTCGGCGATGCTGTAGGCGAGGGTAGGATTTTTGTCTTGAAGAAAATCGATAACCGGACCGATGGTTTGCAGGTACTGGGCACGCAGACGAAGAATGCGCAAGGAATTATCCGAGAGGGAGGTTGATTTTTCTGCCTGTTCAAAAATCCGTATTAATCCGGGTTTAGATAGGATAGCCAACATCACCTCGATCCCCAAATCCGCCTGCTTGGAAGAGGCACCTAAGGTATTCAAAAACCCTTTCAGATAGGCCGTAGCAGGATACGGCGTATTGAGTTGGGTGAATGGAGGCGTGATGAATAAGACTTGGGTCGACACTGCGCTTGGTGATTTGCTCGAGCAAAGGTCGTAAAGAAAGGCGATTTTTCCGCTAGGAAGTATGGGTTCCGAAGGAATGGGAAAAACAGGTGCTAGATCGAAACTATCCCCTGAAAAAGAATAGCGAAACCATTGCCCTTGGTGGGTAAGTCCTTAAAATTTCGATCTTTGTACCCATGAGCAACAATGACATCTTACGCACCCTGCGTTACACCTTTCACTACCACGACCACAAGATGAAGGAGATTTTTGCCTTGGGCGGTAAGGACATTACCTTTGAAGAAGTGGCCCTTTGGCTCAAAAAAGAGGAGGATCCTGACTTCGTGAAGTTGTATGACAAGGATTTGGCGCACTTTCTAGATGGGCTAATCGTAGCGAATCGTGGCAAAAGAGAAGGAGTGGCCCCGGTAGTCGAAAAAAAACTCAACAACAATGGTATTCTGCGAAAACTCAAGATTGCCCTGAATCTGCAGGATGATGGGATGCTGGAAATCTTTGCTTTGCGTGGCTTTCGACTGAGTAAGCACGAGTTGAGTGCCTTCTTCCGCAATCCGGCGCAGGCGCAGTACCGCGAGTGCAAGGACCAAGTGCTCCGCAATTTTTTGATGGGACTGCAGGAAAAATACCGAGGGGAGGGAAATTCTTAAATCTAGTCATTTGATTACCAGATAAATAAATATGCAATGATCTCCCACCAAAAAAAATCCAGTTACTCTGATAGCGCACAATACTACTTACTAAGTCGACTCGCACTTGTGATTTGTATTGCTTTCAGTGTGGGCTGTAATCCTTCCAAAGAAGAGACAAACGAAGAGGTCAGGCTAGTTGGAGAGATGAAAAATATCATGTGGAAAGGTCAACTTCAAGGGAACATTTACTTAGACAGCATTACAAATAAAAACCTGTTGAATGGACTAGGTCCCCTGGATTCGCTATCAGGCGAAATCCTTATCCTAGATGGCAAATCCTATATTTCCAGGGTGTTGACTGATTCCACCATGGAGGTGAAAGAAAATTTTGACGCAAGAGCACCCTTCTTTGCCTATACTCCTATTGCTGCATGGACTACAGAAGATTTACCCGATAGCGTACAAAATCTACGGCAATTGGAGCACTTTCTGAGTGTGCGCAGCGAGGTAACTCAGAATCCGTTCATATTCAAAGTCAGTGGCACTGTAGAGGAAGCCACCATCCATGTGGTGAATTTACCTAGAGGAACTAAAGTTAGTTCCCCCGAAGAAGCGCATTTAGGTCGTATCTTCTATTCCCTCAAAAATGAAGATGTAGACCTTGTCGGTTTTTATTCCAAAAACCACAAAACGATTTTTACACATCACGATACCTTTCTCCACATACACCTGATCAATTCCAAACGAGACATAATGGGGCATTTGGACGAGGTCAGATTTAAGAAGCAAAGTGCAAAATTACATTTACCTGTTTCAATAGTTAGGTAAGAAGAGTACCTGCTTAGGTAAACAAAAAAGTAACGGAAGGATAAATCAATGAACATGAAAGCCACTGAAGACCACCATCTTCGCGTTGCTCAGTTGACCTTTGCCTCGGTTTACCCGCATTATTGTGTCAAGGTCCTGAAGCACCAAAGAAGTCTGGAGGAATTGCATCAGGTCATCCACTGGTTGACAGGATTTGATCCAAAGGAATTGGAGTCCTTGATCGCTGAGAATGTCCACTTTGGCGAGTTTTTTGAGCGAGCGCAGCTTCATCCCAATGCGCATTTAATCACCGGAGTGATTTGTGGCTACCGAATCGAAGAATTGGACAATGCATTGACCAAGAAAGTCAGGTACCTAGACAAGCTGGTGGATGAACTAGCAAAAGGGAGAAAAATGGAAAAAATTTTAAGAACCTAAAAATAAGGTCACTACATCTGGTTTATTACTTCCCTTTGAGCAACTTAGCAGAGACCTAAGCGTAAAAACATTTTGATTAGGTTATTTTTTTTGTTTCTATATTTAGAAACTTTTTAATTATTTTTTTTTAACTTCAATAATTCCAACAATGAAATTGTTTGAAACAAAATTTTTAGATGGAGCCGATACCTTTCTTTCCGAGTTAGATCCGAAAATTGTAAAAAAAGTACTGTACAACATCGATTTGGCAGAACAAACACCTAATCCAAAACTCCTGAAGAAACTCACGCGAGAAATCTGGGAGTTACGAACAAATTATAGTGGTCATCAAATTAGGCTTCTTGCCTTTTGGGATAAAAGAGATCCTAAAAAAGCCTTGATTATTGCGACGCATGGCTTTTTTAAAAAAGTCGATAAAGTACCAAAAAACGAAATCGAACGTGCCTTAAAACTTCGTGAAAACTATTTTGCTACCTTCTAAAAAAATAAAATATGCCTAACTCAGAGATGAAACTTCATTCGCTTTCCGAAATGAAAGACAAGTACCTCGGGAGACTTGGTTCAGAAGAACGCGACCACTACGAGTACGAACTTCGTATGGAAGTATTGGGCAAAATGATCAAATCAACCCGGCAGGAACGAAAGTTGACCCAAGAGGAACTTGGGCAGTTGGTGGGCGTACAAAAAGCCCAAATCTCAAAGCTTGAAAGCAGTGCCAACAGCGCCACTATAGACACGCTATTAAAAATATTCACCGCATTAAAGGCTGAAATTAATTTTAGCGTTAAGCTCGACGATCGGTTTGTCAAACTTCCATAGTAATCTCAGGCTCCTAGCCTAAAAAAAAATACATAATCCTTCAAGGGAAGGCAGAAATCGAACTAATTCAATAAAAAAATGAAAACGCTCCTCCTACTCTGTTTCTTCTCTTTAATCGGCCTCACCAAGGTCCAAGCGCAGGAGAAAAATGCCCTATTTCAAGAATTGAAACACCAAGATAGCGTCTTCTTTGAACAGGGATTCAATCGCTGCGACCTAGATTATTTGAAAAATCAGGTAGCGGAAGACTTGCGGTTTTACCATGATCAGGGCGGGTTCCAAAACAAAACCCAATTCCTGGAAAATACCGCAAACAATATCTGTGGTTCCCCATCCCAAAAGCCTATCCGAAAAGTTGCTCCCGAGAGTTTGGAAGTGTTTCCACTTTATGCATCGGGCAAAATCTATGGAGCCATCCAAACAGGCGTTCACCACTTTTACATCCGTGAGAAGGACAAGAAAGATCTTTGGACCAGTACCGCAAGATTTACACACCTCTGGATCTTGGAAAACGAAAGCTGGAAACTGACCGAGGTGCTTAGCTACGATCACCAAAGTCAAACCCCGCCCTCGGGACAGAAACCGGAATTCCCCTAAACCACTGAGGGGAAAGTCATTTTTTTTAAGTTGATTTTTCGCTACCTTATCTAGCTTAACTTGAAAACCATGGAAAAACTCAACAAAGCCGATATCCCGCAGGAGGCCTTTGACCTCTACGATTACTACTGCCACAACAAGTTGGATCGCAGAACCTTCATCGAGAAGCTATCCGTCTATGCCGTAGGAGGAATCACCGTAGCTGCCCTACTGGGGAGCATGATGCCAGACTACAGTAGCGGTAGAACTGTTGCCCTAAATGACGAGCGACTGCAGAGTTCGGACTACCTGATGTACAACTCCCCGAAAGGTGGAGGACAAATCAAAGCCTTGCTCTCCACCCCTACCGGAAAAGGAAAGTTTCCAGGAATCATTGTCGTCCATGAAAACCGGGGACTCAATCCCTACATCGAAGACGTAGGTAGAAAATGCGCTGTAGATGGCTTTATTTCCCTAGCTCCAGATGCCTTGACTCCCCTAGGGGGCTACCCTGGCAACGACGACGAAGGTCGGGCGATGCAGGCCAAGCGTACGCGTGAGGAAATGCTGGAGGATTTTATCGCAGCCTATGAATTTCTAAAGAACCATCCCGACTGCAACGGAAAGGTGGGCGTGGTAGGCTTTTGCTTTGGCGGTTGGATCTCCAACATGATGGCTGTACGCATCCCTGACCTGAAGGCAGCAGTGCCGTATTACGGAGGACAACCAGAAGCTGCCGATGTAGCGCAGATTCAAGCACCACTCTTGGTCATCTATGCCGAATTGGACGAGCGCGTGAATGCCGGTTGGCCTGCTTACGAAGCCGCCTTAAAAGCTCAGGGTAAAACCTACGAGATGATTAACTATCCGGGTGTGAATCACGGATTTCACAACTACAGCACGCCACGCTACGATGAACCCACCGCAAAGGCGGCTTGGGAAAAAACCATTTCCTTCTTTAGGGAGAAATTAGGTTAAAAAAAAATCAGCCCTAAGGAATGGGGTTCCTTGGGGCTGGAATTAACCTATCCAACCAGGAATATATCTGGAATAAATAGGTCATTCTATTCCTCATATTTCATTTTTTTATGGAGCAACTGCTGATCGATACGGACACTTTTTCGCTTTCTCAAGGAGATTTTCTGATCCGCTTGCTCGTGAGCATTGGGATAGGGATCGTCATCGGATTGGAAAGGCAATACCGTGCCATCAAGGAACATGCGCATGGCTATTTTGGCATCCGAACCTTCACCTTCTATTCCCTATTGGGCTGCATTGCGGGCATTTTTTACTTTATTTTCTCCCCATGGGTTTATTTGGGCTTGTTTTTTGGCCTAGTAACCCTTACCGCCTTGGCCTACTGGCAAACGGCCTTGCAAGGGGATCGGGGCATGACCACCGAACTCAGCGCAGTGCTCACCTTTGTTTTGGGAAGTATGGCTGCCTATGGACTCATCGCCTTCAGCTTGATGATCACTGTAGTCGTCCTTTTGTTTCTTTCTTCCAAATTCCGATTTCAAACCCTAGTAGGCAAAATCACGGCTGCGGAGCTGTATGCATTTGTGCGTTTCGTGGTATTGGCCTTGCTCATTTTTCCCTTTTTGCCTGACACCCCCTTCGGCCCCTATGCGGTGCTCAATCCCAAAGAAATTGGTTGGGTCGTCCTGCTCACCTCTGGCTTTGGATTTATAGGTTACATTCTGATCAAAACCTTTGGCGCACATCGAGGGATTCTTTTGGGAGGTCTTCTCGGAGGCTTGGTTTCCAGCACGAGCATTACCTGGATTTATGCCCGGAAAAGCAAGGAAAATCCAGCGCTCTCTGCCCCCTGTGCCACGGCTATTTTAGGGGCTTCCTCCATCCTGTTTGTTCGGGTGGGATTGTGGACTGCCCTCTTTTATCCCCCGCTGTTTCGCTCGATGGCGGTGTACTTGCTGCTGCTCTTGCTTAACTCCTTGGCAAGCACGTTTTATACTTATTCCAAAAACAAAGGAGAGCGGGAGGAGGCGAATGCTGCCCTTCACAAACCTTTGGACCTTGTAAGCGCACTCGTATTTGGTGGGATTTACATGGGCATTCTTTTGGGCGTAAGCTATGCCAATGATTACTTTGGCGATCAAGGCACCCTGCTCAGCAGTGCTATTGCTGGTTTAGCTGATATCGATGCGGTCAGCATTTCCATCTCCAAACTTAGTGGCACCAGCCTTTCCCTCTCCCTAGCGGAACTATCGCTCCTACTCGCCTCCCTCTCCAATACGCTGGTCAAACTGCTTATGGGTAGTTACCTAGGTAGCCCCCAACTACGCAGCCTATTGCTCCAAGGCTATGGCATCACGGGGTTCGGCTGCCTACTTGTGATACTCTACCTTCTAATTACTTAATTTTTTTAGCGCGACAGCCGTTATTTATCGCACCTATTTTTTAAGGATTTACAGTAAGGGTAGCAAGTATTGTGCTGTTTTTTAGTACTTTTTACCTACTGTAAGAACTTCAGTCCACCAGCTATGCTCGCTCTTGCCTTTCTTCTTCTCGTCTTACTACTCATCCTCGTAGCCATCATTCGCTACGACATGCATCCCTTCTTGGCACTTTTAGGCGGAGCCATTTGTTATGGATTTTTGGTGGGCATGGAGGGAAAAGCCATCCTCGCTTCCATTACAGAAGGCTTTGGAGCCGTAATGGGAAATATAGGCTTGTTGATTTTGTTTGGCGTCATCCTAGGAACCTTCCTTGAAAAAACGGGTGGTGCCCTAGTCATCGCAGAAAAAGTATTGGCTTGGGTAGGAGAAAAATACGTCAACCTTTCGCTCCTACTCAGCGGATGGGTGCTGTCCATCCCGATTTTTGGAGACAGTACCATCTTGATGATGAATCCCATTGCCAAGTCGCTCTATTCAAAAAGTAGCATTTCTTATGCCGCCACCTTGGTAGCAGTTTCGCTGGGAGCTATGGCTAGCCACTCCTTAATTCCACCTACCCCCGGACCCATTGCTGCGGCAGGGATCTTGGATGCCAACTTAGGGCAAGTCATTTTGTATGGAGGGGCAGTCTCCTTAATTGCCCTCATTCCCCTCCACTTTTTTATCCAAAAGTGGGTTACCAAAATCCAAGTTCGGCCGATCACCCTAGCAACAGAGATGCCCATTTCTAAAGCCGAAAGACCTTCCTTTTTTTCTTCCCTACTGCCGATACTAGTCCCTTTGCTCTTAATTTTTTTAGCCTCCCTGGCTAATTACCCAACCAAACCCTTAGGCGAAGGTACGCTACCCGAGATCCTCAGTTTTCTAGGATCCCCCATCATCGCCCTGCTCGTAGGCGCACTCTTGTCCTTTACTTTACCCAAAAAACTGGACCGAAAGTTACTTTCTTCCAGCGGATGGGTAGGTGAAGCCCTTGTCTCCGCTGCACCGGTCATCTTTATCACCGGAGCAGGAGCGGTTTTTGGCAAGATGCTCCAAAATTCGGGCATTGGTGAGGTAGTTGCCAGCAGCATGCAAGAGGCCAATTGGGGTATTTTTCTACCCTTCCTCCTCGCTTTTGGCCTCAAATGTGCCCAAGGCTCCACTACAGTGGCCATGATCACCACCGCTTCCATTGTAGCACCGCTACTCACCGCTTTGGGGCTAGAATCAGAATCCATGAAGGTGCTCACCACCCTGGCAATTGGATCGGGGGCATTGGCCATTTCCCATGCCAACGACTCTGCCTTCTGGGTAGTCACCCAGCTTTCGGGAATGAGCACCAAGCAAGGCAATCTCTCGCATAGTTTGGGTACGCTAGTGGCAGCTACCGCATCGATGACGGTGGTGTACTTGCTTAGCCTAGTCTTGAACTAAAGAAATCCGCTTTCTTTTCGTGCAGCTGCTTACCTTTACAAAAAATTAACTCCATGACTTTTTCCGAGCTAGGTCTTTCCCCTGCACTACAGACGGCTATCCGGCGAGCCAACTACGATACGCCCTATCCCATCCAGGTGGAGGCTATTCCTGCAGTTTTGCAACAAAAAGACATCCTAGGTCTAGCACCAACTGGTTCAGGAAAAACTGCCGCTTACATCCTGCCCATCCTACAGCAGCTGCTGCAGCAAGAGGCCCCACGAGATCGACAGGTGCCCGTTTTGGTACTGGTACCTACGCGAGAACTGGCCATCCAAGTGGCTGAAGTCACCGAAAATTTTAGCCGATTTCTTCCTAGGCGCATCAAGTCCCTCGCCATTTTTGGAGGGGTATCCATCAATCCCCAAATGATGAAACTAGGCGGGGTAGAGGTACTCATTGCTACCCCCGGAAGATTGATTGACCTGGTTGGGCGGAATTCCGTAGGGATCAGCCGTATCCATACCCTCGTGATCGATGAAGCGGACAAACTCCTGCAAATGGGCTTTCGGGAAGAGATGGATCACCTCCTGGAACTAACCCCAAAAAAGAAACAGACGCTGCTATTTTCTGCTACCCAGGACCAAGAACTCGCTTCGCTCATCCAGCAACTCCTCAAAAATCCTGTTGAAATTCAAGTTGCGCCAACAGACTTCACCCCTGACGCCATCCATCAGGAAGCCTACCGTGTGAGTCCAGAAACCAAAGGGCCATTTCTCCGGCAACTCATTCAGTCTGGAGATTGGAAACAAATCCTAGTCTTTGCCTCGTCCATCCGCACGGCGGATAACATGGTCGTGAAATTGAATAAAAATGGCATAAACGCGGTCGCATTTCACGGGGACAAAAGCCAAGGAGCACGCACAGAAGCGCTGGCTAAGTTTAAGTCTGGAAAAACGAGGGTGCTGGTCGCCACCGACTTGGCCGCACGAGGCATAGATATTCAAGGATTGCCCCTAGTGATCAACTACGAATTGCCACGCTCCCCAAAGGATTACATCCACCGCATTGGTCGTACAGGCAGAGCAGGAGCCACTGGTCATGCGATTAGCCTCATCACCCCAGAGGAGCAGCACCACTTCAAAGTCATTCAAAAGAAGATGGGGAAATGGGTCACCTTAGTCCCAGCAGAAGCTTTTGGCAAAGAAAGTTCGGAACTCGGAGAAACTCCCAGCGAATAAGCCCTTACAAAAATTCCCACACACTTTTGTAGCTCCCTTTTTCCTCGACATAGCGAAGCAGAGCGTCAAAAAAGGCATGCTGTGCTAGGGTGCTGCTGTCCCCCACCACAATCAATTTCCGCTTGGCTCGGGTGAGGGCCACATTCATTCTACGCTTGTCTGACAAAAAGCCAATTTCCCCCCGCTCATTGGAACGTGTCAGGGAAATCAGCATCAAGTCTCGCTCCTGCCCTTGAAACCCATCCACCGTATCGATGGTGATCAGCTCAGCAAAGGCCCTCAAATTGGGAAAGGCATAGGTTTCAAAAATCAAATGGCGCAGCCTTCGCACCTGTGCCGAATACGGGGCAATCAAGCCTATGGTCCAACCTTTTTCCTTAAAAAGCCCAAATCCTATGCGAAGGACTGTGTCGTTGAGGTACTGGCAGGCAAACTGTGCCTCCTCGGGATTGAAGGTGCTGAGACTTTCGGATTCTACCTGATCGCTGTAACCCGCACCTGCTGTGTCGACCCACTCCATGACGGGTTCATCGGGTGAAAAAGCATGCGTTTCCGTATTTTCTGCTGCTTGTAATTTCCCCTCATAAAACTGCTGATTCGAAAATCCCATGATCGTGGCCGGCATGCGGTACTGGACCTGAAGCATTTGCGCAGCATGGGGATGGCGCTGAATCATTTTTTCAAACAAGGTAATGGAGAGCCCTTGCCGTGCCGCATCAATGGACTTGATGGTGGGCGGAAGCTGGCAGTGGTCACCCGCAAAAATTACTTTTTTCGCTTTCAAAATCGGAATCCAGGTTGCAGCCTCCAAGCCTTGCGCCGCCTCATCGATAAATACCAGGTCAAAGACCATCCCTTTGAGGTGATGCGATCCTGCACCCACCAAGGTGCTCGCAAATACTTGGGTCTTCTGGTACACATCCGTTCGAATGTAGTCCTCCAAATGCTCCGCTAGTTCTCGGATGCGGCTCACTTCCTGATACAAGAGCTTGCGCTGCGCCCGCTCCTCGGGACCAAAATTCCGTTTGTATTGCTTGGCCAGCTGTAAGTAGGATTCTGTTTCCTTGCGCAACTTTTTCAAGTCGCGGTAGCTGTCGTGCAGGGCCACCTTGGCATCTAGGGTCTGGTTGAGGATTTTCTCCTCCACACGAGCGGGATGGCCTAGCCGAAGGGTGGCAATGCCTCGATCCACCAACTTTTCTACAAGCAAGTCTACGGCAGCATTGCTCGGAGCACAAACTAATATTCGCTGATTGGAGCGTGTTGCACGTGAAATCGCCGCAATCAAGGTAGTAGTCTTGCCTGTACCTGGAGGACCATGAACCACCGCCATGTCTTGGGCTACATCCATCTTTTGGCAGGCCAGCACTTGGGAGAAATTCAATTCCGGAAGGTCAATTTTCACTTCCTCCCCAAATACAGGACGGCTCTCGCCGTACACGAGATCCCTAAATTTTAGGAGCTGTGGCTCTTCGGTGACGAGCAGTTTTTTCAAGGCCGATTCCATCTCTCGGTAGCTCGCCTCATCAAAAAGCAGGTCCACGCCAAGCCTGCCTGAATCCATCCATTCCGGCACTTCATCCGCCTGAAGCGTGACAATGAGCGTGTCTTTTTTGGCTTGATTGACTACTCCATTCACTCGGAATTCGGGGCTATGGTAGCCATCCTGGGTAGAAAAAAATGAAACAGACTTGCCCGAACTGAATGAAGAAGGATAATTTGTATCGGTACGCTCCACCTCGATGATCAGGCGCTCGCCCATGCCGATCTTCGTTTTTTTGAGCAAGATGGGATGCCAGGTGATGCCCTCTTTCTTTTTGTCCGCGATGGTGGTGTTGAGAAACTTCTTTTTGTACTGAGCCAGGTCCTCTTGCCGCTCCAGTTGCAGCAACTTGAGACCTACCTTAATTTCTTCGAGGGAATTCCGCATGAATGGTTGTACTTTAGCCTTGAAACAAGGGATTATCCCTAGTGTTTGCCTTTCGCTGATTTTAGATGAATTTTCTTGCGCATGCGTACCTTTCTTTTGGTCAGGAGGAAATCCTAGTCGGTAATTTTATTGCCGACTTTGTCCGTGGAAAGGAGATGGAAAATTACCCAAAAAAAGTGCAACTCGGCATACGGTTGCATCGGGCCATCGATACCCATACCGATTCACATCCCTTGGTCAAGCAGGTGCAATCCTTCCTAATTCCACGCTTTGGGCATTATTCACGGGTAATCAGCGATGTTTTTTTCGATTATTTCTTGGCGAAAAATTGGAAAAACTATTCGGATACCCCCTTGGAACAGTTTAGCCTGAACAGCTACCGAACTCTCTCCACTTCTCCCCTAGAGTTCCCAGAAGCTTTTCGCCGGATGTTTCACTGGATGCAAGCTCAAAATTGGCTTTATGCCTACCGCGAACAGGCAGGCATTCAAGCCGCCTTGGATGGGCTGAGCCGTCGGGCCCGCTTCGATTCCAAAATGAATGAGTCTACCCAAGTCCTCTGGGAAAAAGAAGAAGAAATTGAAGCGATTTTCTTCGCTTTTTTCGAAGATTTGGAGACTTTTGCCTCCACAACACTTGCTGCACTAATCCAAAGATATGATCCTGCTTAAACCCAAACTATCGACCTACATTTCTCTAGGTGCAGTTCTTTTTATCCTTCTGCTTGGCTTAGTCCTCATTCTTCGGGATTTTACCTACAGCAGAAGCTATGACTTGTGGTTTTACTTGGTGGCGAGTTCACTGCTTACGCTAGTGCTCCTGATGCTGCTCGTCAAAATGATGGCAGGATGGCGATTTATCTCCGCCGGAAAAGAGCACGTGGTGATCAAACTTCCCCTTCGCGGCAGCACCAAAGTCTATCCCGTTACCGAGATTTTAGCTTGGGAAGAGGAAACTGTTCTTGCCAACAAGCGGGAATTCAAACAGGTAACTCTGGTATTTCAGGACCGAAATTCCATTTCGGTTTCCAACCACGAACACGAGTCCTACACCGAATTCATCAACTACCTCAAAAAGAAAGCACCGAAACAATTGGTGAAACCGAAAAAATCTTGAGTTCCCTTAGGTTGGAATTTAAGCAGTAAATTACACCAAAATAAAAAAACCGAGCTGTAGCTTACAGCTCGGTTTTTTTTTAATTAAATGGAATTCTTTTTTTCACTTAAAAGAGAGCGCCTAAAGAGCATAAGTTTTGAAGTCACTACAATTTGCTGTGGACAGTCGACCGTCAGCTGTTAACCAACAAGTTACTCCCACTCAATTGTTGCCGGTGGCTTGGAGGAAATGTCGTAGACCACACGGTTGACTCCCTTGACCCGGTTGATGATGTCGTTGGACATCTTGGCCAGAAATTCATAAGGCAAGTGAATCCAGTCTGCAGTCATCCCATCCACAGAACCCACGGCTCGTAGCGCCACTACTTTTTCGTAGGTACGCTCGTCTCCCATGACCCCTACGGATTGGATGGGCAACAGAATCGCTCCTGCCTGCCACACCTGATCGTACAAGCCATGATCCTTCAATCCTTGGATAAAGATGTAGTCCACTTCTTGTAGCGTCTTCACTTTCTCCTCGGTGATATCACCCAAAATACGGATCGCCAATCCCGGACCTGGGAAAGGATGTCTTCCGATGATTTTTTCAGGGATCTCAAGCGCTCTACCCACTTCACGTACCTCGTCCTTGAACAAGGTATTCAAGGGCTCCACTACAGAAAGCTTCATGAAATCCGGTAGACCACCCACGTTGTGGTGCGACTTGATGGTGGCAGAAGGACCTTTTACCGATACGGACTCGATCACATCGGGATAAATCGTGCCTTGGCCAAGCCACTTCACTCCGGCAATTTTATTTGCTTCGTCGTCAAAAACCTCAATAAATACGCGGCCAATGGCTTTTCTTTTCGCTTCTGGATCGGTTAGTCCTGCCAAGGCATCGTAAAAACGCTGCTTGGAATCTACGCCAATCACATTCAATCCGAGGTGCTTGTAGGAATCCAGCACCTCTTCGTATTCGTTCTTTCGCAATAAGCCATTGTCTACAAACACGCAGGTCAACTGATCTCCAATGGCTCTATGAATCAAAGTGGCAGCCACCGAGGAATCTACACCCCCAGAAAGGCCCATGACCACTTTATCTTCCCCTATTTTTTTCTTCAAGTCTGCAACAGTCGAATCAATAAAGGTATCCGAAGTCCAGTCCTGGCTGCATCCGCAGATGCCTACAACGAAGTTGCGAAGTAAGTTTTTGCCTTCTAAGGAATGGGTAACTTCCGGGTGAAACTGGATCCCGTAGGTAGACTCGCCTTGCACTTTAAATGCCGCTACACGGACCGATTCGGTACTCGCGATTACCTCAAAACCTGCAGGAACCTCCTTGATGGTATCTCCGTGAGACATCCACACTTGGGAACCGTGGGTCATTTCCTTGAGCAAATCCTGATGCAAGTCAATGTGATCCAAATTGGCACGGCCATACTCCCGAATGGTGGAAGGCAATACCTCTCCCCCATACTTGCTCGCTAGCAATTGGGCACCGTAACAAACCCCCAACAAGGGCAATTTGCCGCGGAAAGCATCCGTATTGACATCGGGTGAACCTTCGTCCCGCACTGAGCAAGGAGATCCCGAAAGGATGATCCCTTTGATGTCGGAAGTGATTTCAGGAACTTTGTTGTAAGGGTGAATTTCGCAGTACACATTGAGTTCGCGCACGCGACGAGCAATGAGTTGGGTGTACTGGGAACCAAAATCTAGGATGAGGATCTGTTGGGCCATGTGCAAAGGTAAGCACTGCCAACCGCTTGCTAAAACCTAGGGAAGAAATTTTGGCTTGAGTGGCCTTTAAATCAAATTTTTATTATGATTATCAATAACTTAACTAAAAAATAAAATCGAATTTGTGAAACACTTAGCCACTCACAAGACTTACTCTTTTTCTTCCTCTCCAAAAAGCGTTTCCAGAGCCACCGCATCGATTCCTTTTTCCTCTTGGAGGAATTTTCCAAAACTAGCGGTACTGCCATGTGTCAAATACACTTTTTCCGCTTCTGTAGCCGTAATCGCAGCAATCAATCCCTTCCAATCGGCATGATCCGATAGCACAAATCCACAGTCTAGGGAGCTCCTTTTTCGAATCCCACGCACATTCATCCAGCCCGAACAGCTGGCGGTGCGGTAAGGTGAAAGTTTTGTCATCCAGGGACTGTTCATCACTGCAGGGGGCGCGATGATTAGGGCGCCTTTGTAAGCAGTCTTAGGCAAGTCTTGATTGACACGGATAGCTTCTGGAAGAATAAGTCCATCCGCTGCCAATGCCTCGTTGGTATTGGCGATCACCCCATGCACAAAAACAGGACCTATTTCAGCTTGCAGGTGCTGCAAGACCCGTTGGGCTTTACCCAAAGAGTAGGCAAAAATGATGGAGTTAAGTCCCTGGGCCGCATTACTTTTCCACCAGTCATTAATTTGTTGGAATACTGCTGCTTGAGGCTCCCAGTCGTAAATCGGCATCCCGAAAGTGCACTCGGACACAAACTCATGACATTTAACTGCTTCAAAGGGGGTGGAAAGCCCATCGTCTTCTACCTTATAGTCGCCGCTCACTACGGCTACCTTGCCTTGGTATTCGAGTCGAACTTGTGCAGAACCTGGGATATGCCCCGCGGGATGAAGGGAAATGCGAACCCCTTGCGCGTGTATAGCTTCACCATAATCAAGGGTTTGCAATTGAATGTCCTTCCCCAAGCGGAGCCTCATCACTTCTTTGGACTGGGCATGTGCCAGGTAATGGCCCATCCCTCTCCGTGCATGGTCGGCATGTGCATGCGTGATCACCGCCTTGGCTACAGGCCTCCAGGGATCGATAAAAATATCGGCCGGAGGGCAGTACAACCCAAAATCGGTGAGTTCAAGGAGGTTCACAGGATTCGAAAGATTTCCAAATTTTGGGGTTTCCACTTACAATTTGGCGGGGATTTTTCCCGGCTTGGCATACGCCAGTCGACCTAGAGATTGCCCGCTATGGTATTCATCAAGTCCACTGACCGTGGCGATCCCCAAGGCATTTAAGTCCAAGGAACCATCTTCTCGAAGGCCTTTTTCTTCTACAAATACCTGTTCAATTCTAGCAATGAGCAGAATCGTCTTGTTGATCGCTAGCGTCTGAGTTTCTACTAGGCTGCAGGCCAGTTGGACGGGGCTATCTTGGACAAAAGGTGCCTGAACTCCGGCTTTGTACTCTTCGGCAAAACCTGTTGCTGCAAATTCACTTTCCTCCCAACTCGCTGAAGTCCAGTGGGCCTGCACATAGGCATCGGTCCGCACATGATTCAAAGTAAACACACCTGTTTCCAGGATATTTTCCAAGCTATCGCGCTTGACGGTATGAGGACGAAACAGGATTCCTACCAAAGGAGGATCAGCCCCTAAATGAATAAGCTGGGAAAAAAGAGCCAGGTTGGTAACGCCAGCTGCATTTTGGGTACCCATCAGGTGCAGCGGCTTGTAGCCTGGCAGGCAATTGATCAGGTTTCTTCGAAACGCAGGATCAAGTTGCGCAAGTTGGACTGCATCTGCCTGCCACATTAGGTCAAAATCGCTACCTCGAGCGTATCGCAATACGCAATATCGAGTTGGTCGATGATGTTGTCAGGGTATTGGGTCAGGATTTGAGCTTTGGCAATCTGCACCATCTTCTCAAACCATTTTTCTTCAGGAAGGATTTTGCGGTGGGTTTTTACCCCGTAGCCCAGCATCTCCTTTTTCCAATGGATAAAATACCACTCCATGGTAGGCTGATGAAAGGCCCGAAGTGCTCTTTTGTCAAAAATGAATTTTTCAAAACCACCCATTTTTACGAGTTCTCCAATTTCCAAAAAGGCTTCCTTAAAATCCTCGATGGGAACATAGTCCGTAAGTAGTTCGCAAATGATGGTTTTTCTAGATCTATTAAACCAAACTCTGGCATAGCGCTGCTCAAAGGCAACCTCGAAGTCCAGAATTCCAGGAGAAGGCAGGGTCTCGTTCATGGCTGACATCGTGGGGAGTTAATAAATTGTTTTTCTGTTGGCAGAAGTAGCCTGTGCTACCTCTTCTTTTACTTCAGTCAATCGAATCTCTAGGTTGGAAGCATACTCCAACGTAGTGCGCATCATGTCTTGCTGAGATTGAATTTGTTCCTTGAGTCGGGACAATTCTTGGTTTACTTCCGCTAGCTGCTGTTCGTAATGGCGTTGGAGCCTTTCTTTTTCTAATTGGGCCTTAACTAACTCTTCCTTAAACAGGAGAAAGGATTCAGGTGGCGTCTTCATAATCACAATGCTTTCATCTCGGGACCATACCCGTACTATAGACTTACAAGAATAGGAAATTGTTTTGAATTATTTGAGATGAGACATCCCACCATCCAAATGAAGAATCTGTCCTGTCATCCAGGAAGACTTTTCAGACAATAAGAATACCGTGGCTTCAGCAATATCCTCAGCTTTCCCCACTCGTCCGAGCGGATGCCGCTTATCGGATGCTTCTTTTTTTTCAGGGGTAGAAAGTAAGGCTGAAGCAAGGGGAGTTTCTGTAAGTGAAGGAGCGATCGCATTGACCCTAATTTTGGTTGGCGCCCATTCTGCTGCGAGGGAACGCGTAAGCCCCTCCACTGCACCTTTGGCAGAGGCAATGCCTGCATGAAATCCCATGCCTGTTTGCACGGCTACGGTGCTGTACAGCACCACCGATGGGGAGCTTGATTTTTTCAACCCTTTCAAACAGGCCTGAAGCAAGCGGATGGCACCATAAAAATTCACCTCCATCTCCTGTTTAAAATCGGCAATGCTAATTCGATGGAAAGGCTTCAGGTTGATGGTACCTGGACAATACACTACCCCATCGATAATTTCTGGAAGTCCAGGAAGATCTTCAAAATCAGTTGAGAAATCCACGGCGGCGGTTCCTTCACCTGTCCTTGTGTAACTAAAAATCGTTGCTCCATTTTCCTGCAGCTGGGCCGCTACTGCTTTCCCTATTCCGGAGTTACCTCCAACTAGAACTATATTCTTTCCCCTCATCGGTGTACAAGTTTCTTTAGATAGGTAAATCAATCCGTCAGCAATTTGTTTGCGGATGTCCATAAAAAAACCCAGCTTTTTTGGCTGGGCTTTTTTGTTGGTTTAGTTTACGCTATTTCAAAAGGAATGGAGATTCAATTTCCCCAACACATCTCTTATTTTTTCAAGGTAAGGTATTTCAAAAACTCATTTCTGCTTTGCTCGTCTGTTTCGAATTTACCGGAGTAAAAGGAGGTAACCGTGGAACTGTTGGTGTCGTTGATGCCTCTAGAACTCACGCACATGTGGTATGCATCTAGGATTACTGCGACATCCTCGGTGCCCAGGATTTCACGAAGGTCGTTGCCAATCTGCATGGTCAGTCGCTCCTGCACTTGTGGGCGCTTGGAGAAATACTGCACAATGCGATTGATTTTGGATAGACCAATTACATTTCCATTGGAAATATACGCCACATGCGCTTTTCCATAGATGGGCACAAAGTGGTGCTCACAGTGTGAGAAGAAGGTAATGTCTTTCTCCACCAGCATTTCCTTGTACTTGTACTTGTTTTCAAAAAGCTTGGGTTCAGGCTTATTCTTAGGATTTAGTCCTGCAAATACTTCTTTGACATACATTTTTGCTACACGGTGTGGAGTACCCCGCAAGCTATCATCGCTTAGGTCAAGACCTAGGATATGCATGATTTCTTTAAAATGCTTTTCAATGAGTTCCACTTTAAGATCGTCGTCCATTTTAAAGGCGTCGTCTCTCAAGGGGGTTTCTAGGGAGGTTCCTACATGCTCATCTCCAATTTCGTCAAAGGAGGCTTGGCCAAGATTAATTCCCATCGTATTCAACATAGTTTCTTTCGGTTTCATAGAGTCGTACGATTAGTTCGTATTTCTGTTCAATTTGCTCCCTCAAAATCTGCCATATCACCACTGCAATATTTTCGGCAGAAGGGTTGAGATCCTTAAATTCAACAGTATCTAGGTTTAAATTTTTGTGGTCAAACTTATTTAAGACATGAACCTTGATCAGGTCACTGAGCACTTTCATGTCGTATACATACCCTGTTTCCGGATCAATTTCCCCTTTCAACTGCACAATGAGTTCGTAGTTGTGTCCGTGAAAATTAGGATTGTTGCACTTGCCAAATATTGCCTCGTTTTTTTCGTCAGACCAGGTCGGATTAAACAATCGGTGGGCAGCATTAAAATGCTCTTTACGGAAAATAGATACTTTCATTATGCTAGGAACAGAAATATTCAATTTTTTGTTTAATTTCTGAACAATAAATATTAAACAAAAAACCAAATCCTTACAGGTCAACTACTTAATTTGACTGTTGGTCGCAAAAATAGACATATTCTCAAGTCCTCCCAAACCGAAGAATTGCAGAGTACTGCAGACAGTGCCTGCAAAAAAGGCAAAACTTCAAGGAAAAAGGAACTCTTTCACTTGAACTCAAGTTTACCCTCCCATACAGCCAAACCTCCAACTCCTTCAGAATGAATCGATTTAGTAGTTTACTCTTGCCTATTTTGTGGGTTTTCGGCTTCTTAGGAATCCCTACACATTCCACAACTGATTTCATTAAACCAGCCGCAACTACTGAAGTGGAGCAGCTTTTGGAAAAACTCACTGCAGTGCATCCAAATCCACCCTCTTTACCTGCGCTTGCCAGTGCATGGCGCGGATACAGCCAACTCAGTGATGCATTGAATAAGCCTCTATTGACGGTGATTGATTTCACCTTACCCTCCACCCAGCGTCGGCTCTGGATCATTGATATGCAAGCGCAAAAAATACTTCTGAATACCGTGGTAGCGCATGGGAGAAACTCTGGATTACTTCATGCAGAACAATTTTCAAATCGCCCAGAATCAAACCAGAGTAGCTTGGGCTTTTACAAAACAGGGGAAACCTATCAGGGAAAACATGGTTATTCCATGCGTTTAGATGGCTTAGAGAAAGGGATCAATGACCAAGCACGCAATCGTGCTATTGTCCTTCATGGCGCAGACTATGCGAAAGAAGATTTTTTGAAATCTGTTGGCCGATTGGGTAGAAGCTTGGGTTGCCCTGCAGTACCTACCGAATTAGCCACTTCCATCATCCAACTCATTCAAGGAGGTACCCTTCTATTCGTTTACGGAAAAGACCCCGATTACTTGGAAACCTCCAAATTCTGAATGGATAGGAAGTTTTTGTGTTCAAACACCTAGTTACTCGTTGACTAAAAAACACGAATCAATACAGCCTGCTGTGGACCATGGACTGTCTCAACTGTTGACGACTATCAAGCCTGATCAACTTATCTCTTGAGTAAGAGCAGCAACTCCTCATCCCTCCCATAAATGTCCTCGTAAAAAACGGGCGTTCCAGTAGAGGAAACCAAAAACGTAAAGTAGAGTGTGGCTACAGGAATCTTGTTTGTCAAAGTCACAATCTCCTCTTTCCCTTGGCGCATCGCCTCCTGCATCCGTACCAGAGGCCATTCTTGCCGGTCTTTTAGGAGCAATGCTGCAAAGGTTTCTGGATGTTCCATGCGAATACATCCATGACTAAATGCTCGTGTCTCCCGCTCAAACAATTGCTTCGAAGGGGTATCATGCAAGTACACATTGTAGGGATTGGGAAACATAAATTTTACAAGTCCCAAGGCATTGTGTTCCCCAGGCTTTTGACGAATCAGATACGGAAAAGGGCTGGCCTTCCAGTTGACTTGACTCAAGGATACCGGCTGACCCGCAGTATTCACCACTTCCATGTGGTTTGCATTCAAATAGCCCGGATTTCTTCGAATCGCAGGTATTGTTTCCTTTCTAGCGATAGATGGAGGAATATTCCAGTAGGGACTCAGCACCAAGTAACTCAAGGGTGCCGTAAAAATTGGCGTTTGATTTTTTAGTGTACCCACAATCACTTTGGTAGAAAATAAAGTATCTGCACCACGATGATACACTACCTGAAAACTCGGAATATTGACTAGAACGGCTTCCTTTTCAAAAAAATCGGCTGGCACCCAGCGCATACGCTCCAAGTTGACCCGAATCTTGTCCATCAATTGCGTTGGAGAAGTATTGAGCGCTTGCAAGGTAGTCTTTCCCAAGATCCCATCTGAATTGAGCCCCTGTTGACTTTGAAAAGCCTGTACTTGGACTAGCAACAAGGAGTCGTACTGCTTGGGATCTTCTACGGCGCCCTTAGGAGAAAATCCCCAGAATGCCAAGCGCTCGCGTACTTGAGGGAGCATGGAATTGGATTCCCCAAGGCGAATAGACCGATCGAATTTGATGGGTTTCCAAGCACCTTGCTTTTGGGCATACTCCTCCAGTTGACGCAAGCGAAGTTTTCCTTTTCTGTAGCTTGGGGTATTCGGATAAAGCGAAATCAGGACAGTGCGCAAATCTTGATCCCGAGCGGCTTGAGTCAATAGAACTCCATAGTCCTTGGTTTGCATTTTTCTGGGGATCCCCCATTTCGCTTTCAACTTTCCAGGGTCTACTCTACCCAAATCTAAATCATGGGCCAACTTAAAATAGGCTTCACTGAGAAGCAATTCCAGTTCCGCCAACTCCACCCCCTCTAAAGGAGATCCAGAGGCCAACTTCTTCTCGTAACTTTCAAAAAAAGCCTCTAAAAGAGCGAGATGATACGATTCGGGCTTTAGTGCATCATCCGCAACCTGACGAACCTCAAACCGTAATTCATAGGCCAAAGAGCTCAACTTCCCTTGCTTGATCCAGAGGGGTTCAAACTCTCGTTGGGAATAGAAGGGAAAGACCAGCCCAATTTGGGTAAGTTGCCTATCGCGAATCCGAGCGGGCGTTTCCTGCGTCACTTTCTCTAAGGTAATTCGCAACTGGGACGAAAAATCTTGTCCCTGTAACTCCTGCCCAAGTGAAAAAAATAGGCCAATTAGGGCCAGTTGACCCCATCTAAAAACTTGGTTCTTCATATCCCCAACTGCTTAATCCTATATCTTTCAAAATACGCTTAATTTTTCATAAAATCGACATTTTACAAAGAAATAAAGAAGAAAAAAGGGATAGCCGATGGGGTGACATTCAAAAAAGCATACACCTTACTACAAAAAAAGAAGGAGGAATTTTCATTCCTCCTTCCAAAGTCGACCTAGAATTACTCCACCTTAAAATCCTGGTATTTTCTTCCCAACTCCCAAGAGGCTTTCAACATCTCCAAGAAGTCTCCCATGCGGTGCAAAGGAATCAAATTAGGTCCGTCACTTAATGCTTTGCTTGGTTCTGGGTGCGTTTCGATGAAAAATCCATCGATGCCTGTAGCCGCTGCTGCTCTAGCCAAAATCGGTGCAAACTCCCGCTGCCCTCCACTGCTTCCACCCTGTCCTCCGGGCTGCTGCACCGAATGGGTAATGTCAAATACAACGGGTGCAAACTGACGCATGATGGGAAGTCCGCGCATGTCCACGACGAGGTTGTGGTAGCCCAAAGAAAACCCTCGTTCAGTCAAACATACATTTTCGTTGCCCGCACTGCGCACCTTGCTGACGGCATAAGCCATGTCTTCCGGAGCCATAAATTGACCGCGTTTGATTTTTACCGCTTTTCCGGTGGTTGCTGCAGCGAGAAGCAGGTCCGTTTGCCGGCAAAGAAAAGCCGGGATTTGGAGCACATCCACCACCTCGGCTACTTCAGCAGCCTGGTAACTTTCGTGGATATCCGTTACTAAAGGAACGTTTAGGGCTTTCCCAACGCGCTGCAGCACTTCCAAGGAGGCATCCATGCCAATGCTCCGAAAGGAGGAGGAAGAGGTTCGGTTGGCCTTGTCAAAAGAGGCTTTGAATACATAGGAAAAGCCATGTGCTTCCGCCCATTCCTTCACCTTGGTGCCTATCTCCATGCAAATGTCAAAACTTTCCACTGCACAAGGGCCAGAAAAAAGTACAGGCTTATCGGATCCCAAGACTACTCCTTCACGGATGTACATGGGTTTGGTGTTTCTATTCATGCTTCTTTTTTTACTAAGTTATCCACCAAAGGCACAAGTTGACCTTTGGCATGTAGGAGTAGGTCTGCTGCCTCACGAAAAACGCCTTTGCCTCCATCGTAGGGAGATACATAATGTACCGCAGCACGCACATAGGGCAGCGCATCTGCAGGAGCAATGGATAGCCCTACCCGAGTCAGTACCGGAAGATCAATCAAGTCATCACCGATGTAGGCGACTTCTTCTAGGCTCAACTCCATGGTTTCCATGAGTTCGGTCAGTTTTTTCAACTTATCCTTGACCCCATGGTAATGAAAGTCAAAGCGCAGTTCCTCACAGCGATACTCCACAACTTGAGAGGCTCTTCCGGTGATGGCGCCTACCAAAAAACCTGCCTTCTTGAGGTGCTGGACAATTAAACCATCCTTCACGTTGTACTTTTTGAATTCCATCCCCGCATTGTCGTAGATGATTCCCCCATCGGTGAGGACACCATCGATATCGGTGATTATGACCTTTATTCCTTTTGCTTTGTCCAGTACTTCCACCGGAACATGCTGCAGGTACTGTTCAATTATTTTTTCTGTTTCCATTGGATTGAGTAGAGATCCAGCCTTCGCTGCTCCAGGTTACGCACAGATCCTGCTTTTCGTTGTTTGGTTAATAAATCGAGATCCACATCCGCTACGATGGTAGTTTCGGCATTTTCCGAAGCCATGGCCACCGTGGCATCGTGTGGGAAGGAAAAATCGGAAGGGGAGAAAATGGCCGCCTGCGAATATTGAATATCCATGTTTTCTACTTTCGGCAGATTCCCCACCGATCCCGTAATGGCCACATAACATTCGTTTTCAATAGCTCGTGCTTTCGCACAAATATTGACGCGCAAGAAGGCGTTTTTGGTATCGGTCCAGAAAGGAACAAACAAAATATCCATTTCCTGCTCTGCCAAAATTCGTCCCAGTTCGGGGAATTCCACATCGTAGCAAATCAAAATACCAATTCTTCCGGCATCGGTTTCAAATACATTGATGCCATTGCCCCCCTGCAAGCCCCAATAGGCTGCTTCATCTGGGGTGATGTGCAATTTGTATTGCTTGTCTTGGGTACCGTCGCGACGGCAGAGGTAACTCACGTTACGCAGTTTTTTGCCATCGTACTCTGGCATAGAACCCGCGATAATGTTCACATTGTAAGATACCGCCAAGTCAGACATCCGGTTTACAATCTCAGTGGTGTAATCCGCCAAATTTCGGATCGCTTCTGAGGCATCCATGTCGTTGAATTCTGCCAACATAGGTGCATTGAAAAACTCTGGGAGCAAACAAAAATCAGATTTGTAACCCGATACAGTGTCCACATAAAACTCCACCTGCTGCATCAAATCATCCACGTGAGAAAATCGGCGCATTTTCCACTGCACCAATCCCAGCCGGACGATGGATTTCTTGTTGCCGATCAGCTTTTCATCCTTTTCATAGTAGATATTAATCCATTCCAACAAAGTGGCGTAGGCACGGGAGTCGGTGTCCTCAGGCAGGTATTTGGTGATTACCTTTCGGACGTGAAACTCGTTGGCAAGCTGAAAAGAAAGTACGGGGTCAAAAATCTCCCGATTTTTCACGAAATCAATGTACTTCCGTGGGGTCATTTCATCCGCATACTTGGAGTACCCTGGAATACGCCCTCCTGCAATGATGGATCGAAGGTTGAGGTTTTCGCAAAGTTCTTTTCGAGCATCGTAAAGTCGACGGCCCAAGCGCATGCCTCGGTAGTCCGAGTGCACGAAAATATCCGTTGCATACAGCGTGTCTCCATCCGGATCATGGGTATCAAATTTCCCGTATCCAGTGATCTCGTGGTAGGTGTGATTATCCCCAAACTTGTAGTAATCCACAATGATACTCAAGGCTGCAGCGATGACCTTTCCATTGTCTTCGATACAAATCTGCCCTTCGGGAAACATGCGCAGTTGGTTTTTCAACTCCGCCTTGGTCCATGCTCCTCCTGGATTTTTGTATATAGACACCATGATCTCCCGAATATCTTCGTAATCTGAAAGTTTGATATTCCGTAATCGCAGTCGGTGCTCTAATTCTTCTCTTTGCTTACTCATGGGACAAAATTACATGAAATCCACCACTTCTTTACACTAGTAAAAATGGTGGACAATTGACCTTTTTTTTGGAAACTCGAGACCATACCTTGGTCAAAAAAGAAACCCCTCGTCAGGCAACTCGGCAAACAAGGGGTTCTTTCTAGGATGATAAAGCCTTATTCAACGGCACTAAATACCATTTGTCTAAACTTCCAGGCCGTCTGATCGCCCTTGCCAGCACCGGAAGTCTGTTTGAATAGCAATCCAATCACCTTGTTGTTGGGGTCTGCAAAATATTGGGTATTGAAATACCCAC
>JACCDV010722599.1_pt1 | contig 49089 bp, 51 predicted proteins | sample 7446131 | NCBI WGS metagenome assembly JACCDV01 (sample SAMN15323448, study PRJNA562643) | freshwater metagenome | isolation source: river surface water | place: USA:Blue River Watershed | collected 2017-08-17
ACTTCCCTCACCTCATTGCCGGACCAGTCTTGCATCACGCCCAAATGATGCCGCAGTTTGCCAAAAAGCAAACTTACTCTCTTGATTATGAAAAAATTGCATTAGGTGTATTAATCTTTACCATTGGCTTGGCTAAAAAAATCTTGATTGCCAATCCTCTTGGTGAGTATGCCGATAGCTTCTTTAATGGCATCAATGCATCTTCATCGCCCAGCTTTGCAAATGCTTGGCTAGGAACTCTGGCTTACACCTTCCAGATCTATTTTGATTTTTCTGGTTACACCGATATGGCCATCGGTATTTCTTTGTTATTTGGCATTCATCTACCCATCAACTTCAACGCACCCTACCAAGCCACCAACATCATTGAATTTTGGAGAAGATGGCACATATCTCTTTCTAACTTCCTCAGAGACTATCTCTATATTCCTTTGGGCGGCAATAAAAAAGGCACCAGCCAACGTTATATCAATTTAATGGTCACCATGATCCTTGGTGGTTTTTGGCATGGTGCCAATTGGACGTTTGTTTTATGGGGTCTGGCTCACGGCCTGCTGCTCAGCTGGAATCATTACTGGCGCTCATTGGCCATTAGCCATAAATTAAACATACGGTTTTTAAAGCCTGTTTTTTGGGCTCTTACATTTATAACTATCTGCTTTACCTGGGTTTTATTCAGGGTTGAAGATATTCAGTATTTAAAACCTGTTTACTCTGGCTTGTTGGGCTTGAATGGTTTTGAGCACCTGAAGCTCAGCTGGGGCTTTGCAGAACATTTAAAAGCCTCACGCCTTTATGAACTCTTGGCTTTTTCATTCTTGATCATCTACTTAGGCAAACCCAGCCATCTTTTGTTAGATCACTTGCGTCACTGGCATCAAAAAACCATGTGGCTACCAACTCAACTGAAATTTATTGCAATAGCAGTGATCAGCTTTTTATTCATGATGTGTTGCATCAACATGGTTGGAAATTACAACCCATTCCTTTATTTCCAATTCTGATATGAACCCGCTCAATCAAACCATCAAAAGAGCCTGCCTAATTTTTGCAGTTCTCTTTTTCATCAGCGTACCGATTGTCTGGATCTCGCTCTTTTTCACCACCTATTATGGCGATTTGACGCGTGTGGGCAAATGGACGGACCATGACTTCACATGGTCGATTGAACAACAAGCAATAGATCCCTCTTTACAGAAATCTCATGACATCAAAGAAGCCGATGTCTTGGTGATTGGCGATAGTTTTTCAGCAAGCCTCTATTGGCAAAGCGTCTTAATCAAAGATAACTTAAAAGTCACCTCCCTTACCTGGTCACAGATCGGCAATCTGGTTTGCCAAGACTTTGAAGCCACCCTCAAAGAACAGGGCTTCAAAGGCAAACAAATCATCATTGAATCAGTTGAGAGAGTGGCCAAGAGACAATTTGAGAAATCTGTCAATTGCCAATCAAGCAAAACATTTCCCAAACAAACCACCAGTCATAATGCAGGACCTCATCCAACCATGGGACAAGCTGATTTCATCATGAATTGGAATGGCCAGTTCATTGCCGGCATGCAAACCATACTCAACACAATTGGTATTCGTATTCACTCTGGCTACACACATCTTTACAATCTTTTCTCTAAAAGTGTTCGCATCTATGAAATAAAAGACGGTTGCCGATACTTCAGTAATCGCCTGTGTCAATATGGTCTTTTCTTTAGAGAAGATTATCAACAAGCTGGTTTAAATGACAAAGTCTTAGAAGACATCAAAACTCTCAAAAGTCGCTTACCCAACTATCAGACTACTTGGGTGGTGATTCCCAATAAGTCCTCAATTTATCATCGAGAAGATCTACTGGAATCCTCAGCAAACTTTTGGGCGAAACTTGCCAAAGAAAACTTGGGCCCTGATTTATTTAAGTCAACCCAAGAAGCTAAGCTCACCATCAAAGACATTTACGCACCCAATAACACCCACTATGGCTCCTCTGGATATGTATTCGTGGGTGAGCAAATTGCCTCATACTTAAAATCAAATCGATAGCCCAACCTGGAACATCATCATGAACATCAAAAGCTTCTTAACAAATCTCATCCAGCGTAAATTCAACAAACTGCTCTACAAAGGCAGTGATGACTACTCTCAACTAGGGGAGCAAATGGTTGTCATGAACATACTGGGAAGAATGGACCAATCCAAGATCAATAAAGTCTACGTTGATATTGGTGCATTTCATCCCTACAAAGGCAGCAATACCTACAAGCTATATCTTAAAAACTGGCGAGGTGTCGTTGTCGACCCCAACCCCAACAAGACCAAACAATTTTCATCAGAAAGACCACTAGACATCTGCCTTACAAAAGCGGTCATTCCTGATAGCTGGAACATCACAGAGGTTGAGATGCGCAGCTCTGGAGCTCTTGATGCTCGCGAATCTATCACCCCAGAATTAAACAAAAATAATCACCTGGATCAAGAAACAAATAGAGATAGCTACATTGCAAAAACCATCAAAATTTCTGATGTTATTCAAACATGTGTTGAAAAACTTGGTATGCCTGCATTTATGAGCGTCGATATTGAAGGTTTGGAAGGAGACTTGATACAGGGGACTGATTTTGTTAAGTATCCGATACCTGTTTTATGTATTGAGCACTTCATTAATGAGTTTAGCCAAGGACAATCCGTTTTTGACTATCAATCATCTCCAATGATTCAACACCTTATGAAAAATGGATATGAGCTTGTTTCAGTATGCGGTGTCTCAGTTATACTGGCTCATCGAAATCACTATATACCCTTCTAATTTTCATAACTCTAATGTAGATCAAGTATTTGATGAGCAATAATCCACTCGTGAGTATTGTGGCGGTTAGCTACAACCAAGAAGGGTATATCAAAGACTCCTTGATGAGCTTGCTATCCCAGGATTACTCGCCTCTGCAAATCATTGTTAGTGACGATCACTCAACGGATTCAACTTTTCAAATTCTTTCTGATATTGCAAAACAATATAGCGGTCCACATGAATTAATTCTTCACAGAAATGAATGTAATTTAGGCATTGGTGGCAATAGAAATAAAGCAATTGAGCTTGCAAAAGGTGAGTTATTAGTCACAGCAGATGGTGACGATATTTCAGCACCAAATAGAGTGTCGACGCTCGTCAATTATTGGAATTTGCAGTCTCCTCGCCCACTCCTCATAACAACAGATGCGATAGACTTCACTGAATCCGGGGAAATTTTAGAAGAAAAGCGTTGCGATGATCTTCAAAAAATCTCTAACCCTCAATCATTCATTACCAACAAGCCCTTATTTTGGGGGTGTACCAATATTTACTCAAGAGAACTGATTGATAGATTTGGCGGAATCAATACTGGCGTTGGTGCAGATGATCAAATCATTGTTTTAAGGTCGATTCTTCTGGGCGGAGCACACAGTCTTCATAAACCACTCGTCCGCCACAGACAAGGTGGTGTAGGTTCGTCATCGGCATCATCTGCGAAGATAAAGGGAGCTCTTTTAATCAAAAAAGCACCGATTGCTATTGCTGATCTAAACCAAATGCTGCAAGATGCAAAAAAAGTCGACAGAGAAACAGAACTTTTGCCTGTACTTAAAAAACCAATGGCGGAGGCTAAGTTCACGGAAGAGATTGCTGTTACAAAAGGATTGAAGGAAACATTCAGACTATTTCAAAAATATAGTGATGCGCCCTTACTAAAAAGAATCAGGATCTATATCTATATCCACACACCATCGATTAATCAAATTTACTTTATTTTTAAAAAATAGCTAGGGATTAGACTGCATTTAGGGTTGTATCTATTATCTTGGCGCACAAAGATTTTTACGTGCCATTTAATTAATTCCAAATTTTTTTAATTTCAATCTAAGAATAGGTTTTAGAATTTTATTCTTAAACAAAGTGTTTGCATGATTTGAATGAGTTGAATACGCCTTATTCACTATTGAATGAATTAAGTTCTCGAATATGTAATTTTTCACAATGTCCTCTCGAAGACTCTTGAAAATATTTTCATAAATACTCGCCTTTTCTGACGAATCCTTTTTGAAAAAATCATCGACTGAATCAATTTTTATATAGTGCCTATCAGCAACCAAATCTGCACTAAGAGTTTCTGAAAAAAGTATTCGACCGGACAAATAAGCCATCAATACACGAGGCCATTCGGAATAGACCCCATCCTCAAAATGAATGTTAACGAGCCCTTCGGATTCAGAAATTAAGCTTAAAGCTTCCAATCCACCAACCCCCTGAATAGATTTAATCTGCATCCCCAAATTGGTTAATTTATTTAGGAACATCTCTCTTCTATCACTCAAAGCACCAATGAACACCAAATGCCCATCTTCAGGGCCTCTATGATTAATTTTCTTACCTGGAAAAATGTATGGGCCATATATCATCCTCGCCTTAATCAAAGAATTTGGCACGCTTGCGTAAGCTCTTTGATTTGAACGACTAAAATCAATCAGATAATCCAAAGAAAATAATCCATTGATCACTTGATGAAAAGCCTGCGCACCCCACAACTTTTTACCTGACTCGTCAAAAAACTGCTCAGTCTGAAGCCCAATATTAATTCCAGGGTAATCAGAAAAATCATCTTTATCGAACTGATGAACCCCAATAAAAATATTCACTCTTGAAGAAATTTTTAGGCTTTTTTCAATGCTCAAGCCTTCAAAAATAAATTTCGAAATATCAAGCAAAATGGGATGCTTTGCGTAAAAAAAGAGCTTTCCAAGCTGATGGACAGGCTGAATCATTAAATTGGTTTATATCTTATTGATTGGGCGCAAAATAAACTCTTTGAATCTATCTTGATTACTGACAAAATATTCAGGAAATTGACCATCCAACTCCTGTAACTCATAACGAGAATGCGGCTTATGAAAATCTCGGCCTGAAGCAATCAACTCCTTGATCTTCTCTGGGTTTTTATACTCAGGGCGATTGAACTCTTGATGAGCCGTGCTCTCTATTTTCTTGATGATATTTTCTAGACTAAACACCCAGGTAAAGTGCCAACCACCATCTTTGATCAGCTGCACATTGACCGATTTAAACCAAGTACGCTTGATTGATCTTAAGATTCCTGCAGATTTATAGTTTCTGACACTGGTGGCATTACTTTTAAAGAAATCCACAAAATATTGATAAGTTGTTACCTTGGTGCCACGCCAAACATTGCTATTCGGCTTGAGCTTGCCACTGACATCAACGTCCCCAATCCATCGATTATTGAAATAGTAGCTGTAGTAGCCTTGATCAAAATCTCCTCTTAAGTACTTTGGCTCATATTCCTTGATTCGCTCTGGTTTAGGTATCTCATCAACATCAGAAACCAAAATCCAATCATTTGGTTTGGCATCAAACAAGCCATTGACCACATTGTTTCTAATAAAGTTTTCATTCTTCCAGAAATCATTGGGGCCAGGCGGGCGCTGATCTAAGCGGACATAACGAATCTTGCTGGCATATTTTTGAAATCGACTGATATCAAACAAAGGCTCACGGCTCACTCCTGAGTGCGTGTAACTGGCTTCTGAAATCACAAAAAAATCGACATGATCCCAAAGCGTTTCAAAACGCAACTCCAGAATCAAATCTTCATTGAAGTAGCAAAAACAGTCATAAATGCGAGGCTTTTCCATAAGCCGTATCTTAATACCTTTGGTGCTTTGTAAGGCTAAATCTGCTTTAAAGCGCTTTAGATTGCTTGATTTAGATTGATTTGACTTAAAATAAGCCATGAGCTCAATTTCTCAAAAACTACATTCATTCTTTCTTCAAAAAGAGCTGATTTCAAGTTCTAAGCAGTCTGGCTTAGACACTTTCATGCTACTGGGCATTAGTTTGTTTCCTTTGCTCTACATGACACTGCGCAGCTGGACCAATGCCTTTGTTTTTGTCTTATTTTTACTCGCTCTGTTTTATACACTTCAAAATTTTCAATCAATCCGAAGCAGTCTTGATGGTGCCGCCAGCAAATGGATTGTTTTCACGCTGTGCTCACCTCTCTTGGCCATTTTTATCAGTCAAGCTTTTAGACAAGAGTTTTCAAGCACTGCCTTTGATGGCCCCAGCAGAATACTGCTCACAGCCCTGGTATTTCTCTATCTAAAAGACAGACAAATTAACTTCACCAAGCTGGTCGAATGGGTGATCCCAATCTCTCTTCTTATTTGCTTGGGAGCTTACTTACTCAATCCTGCAGCCTCAGCCATGTGGGAAGGTCGTGCGGCCAGCTATTTTGTTGACACCATCACCTTTGGCACCTATTGCCTGATTCTTGGTTTTATTTGCTTGATCAGCATCCATATAAACCCAAATAAAGAACATCCCTTACTGACCCTTTTAAAAATCACAGGATTTGCTATCGGCTGTTACATCGCCATCAAATCTCAATCACGAAGTGCATGGACAGCAGCCATTGGTTTACTCATCTATCTATCTTTTGTTAGATTTCATAAAAAACATCCGGCTTACCCATGGATTTTGATGGCATTGGGTGCTGTTGCTATCGCAGTAATTTATAAAATCTCACCAGAAGTTAACCAAAGAGTTGCTGTGGGTATTCAAGAGGTAGTTACCTACTTCAAGGCTAATAACTTTGATACTTCTTTAGGCTTAAGAATTTCTATGATTCGAGTGGCCAGCAATTTAATCATTGAAAATCCTTTATCGGGCCTCAAAGATGGTGTCATGCCAGCGTTAAACTCGATTCCGAGTATCCAACCTTTTTACACTGATCTTCTGCAATTCATGATCACCAAGACCGGTACCCATACCGAGATATTGGCCCAAGGTGTTCGCTCTGGAATCTGGGGTCTAATTTCAAGCACAGCACTCTTCTTTGTTCCAGGGTGGATCTTCCTTGCGCGCATTAGCCATCAGAACCCCAGAATCAGAACTGCTGCCATCATTGGGTTTACGCTGGTATTGGGTCTTTTTATTGCTAGCTTGACCATTCAGGTATTTAATCTTAAATACACCTCATCTTTTTATGCTTTGATGATTGCAGCCCTGGCTGCTCAAGCTCTTCAAAAAAGCGAAGCAAACTAAACAGAAATAAAAATAAAGCTAATTTATGAACAAAAATAAATACTCTCTGACCTTTGCCTGCTACAACTCTGTTGAATACACGAAGCTATGTGTGGACAGCATGATTGCCCATGGCACACCTTTGGATCGCTTGGTTGTTGTTGATAATGGCTCAAAAGATGAAACCAGAGACTATCTAAGCACCCTCCCTTTGGGCGGCAGAATCTTTAACTCTCAAAACTTGGGTTGCGGTGTTGCTTGGAATCAAGGTGCCTTGCAACTTCAATCCGAATGGACCATTGTGATGAACAATGATGTCTTGGTCTCACCGAACTGGATTGAAAATCTCATTGGTGCAGCAGAAAGCCAAAACTTAAAGATTGTTTCACCGGCTCTAATTGAAGGTAAGTTAGATTACGACTTTGCTGCTTTTGAAAAAGAAGCTCAAGCCAAAATGAAAAACGAGCACCGCATCGGTGCTCGTCATGCTGTTTGCTTGGCCATTCATGAATCAGTCTGGATGGATATTGGATACTTCCAACCCGTGCCCAAGCTACTGGGTTATGAAGATACCATGTTCTTCCATGAAGCCAAGAAGGCCAATCTAAAGATGGCCATGACTGGTGCTTCATGGTTACACCACTATGGCTCGATCACCCAAACAGCCATGAAGCTTGAACGAGGTCTCAAAGAAAATCAAAACCTTCCTTACAGATACAACTACCGCCTTCTCAACCAATCTTGGTTAGAGCGCAAGATGACAAAAATCAGACGTAAGCGCCAAGAAAGAGCCTGGCGCGATGAAGAGGTAGCCAAGTACGGTATTTCAATGCATGGTATTCGGGAGAATAATAGCTTTAGGTGGCTTTAAGTAATTTCAAAAATTATATAACTTAAGTTTTACCAAAAGATAAAGGCTGCAATTAGCAGCCTTTATCTTTTTTAATCTCAAGATTTATGAATGTCGATCAAAACTTCGGCGCATCACCCCAACTCAAGCCGGCAGCATCCTTAGGATTCAAAATAGGCGCCATCTCAATATCTGGCCACTGAATATTCAAATCAGGGTCATTCCAAACAATGCACTTCTCACTCGCAGCATGCCAGTAATCAGTCGTTTTATACAGAAACTCAGCAGTTTCAGAAAGGACTAAAAATCCATGGGCAAAACCAGGTGGTATCCATAGCTGTTTTTTGTTCTCAGCAGATAATTCAACGCTAACCGATTGACCAAAAGTACTTGATGACTGTCGGAGATCAACAGCCACATCAAAGACTGCCCCATGACAGACTCTCACCAACTTACCTTGCGTTTTCTCCATTTGATAATGAAGGCCGCGTAACACCCCTTTTTTAGATAATGAATGATTATCTTGAACAAATGTCACAGAGTGACCCACAGCAGCAGAAAACTCTTTTTCATTAAAAGATTCAAAAAACCAACCACGATCATCCCCAAAAACCTTGGGCTCAATAATCAATACATCAGGGATTGCTGTCGGCGTTACTGTAATTGACATCTATAAATTTCTATCTTTTAAACTAATTAATCCAAAGAATTCCAAAAATTTCTCTAGAAAAAACTCAAATAAATATCACTTTGTATTCTCATTTAAGATTTTCACTCAGCATCTTTTCTAAATACTGACCATAAGCATTCTTCTTCAATGGTGCAGCCAACTTAAGCACATGCTCTGCAGTGATCCAACCTTGACGATAAGCAATCTCCTCAGGGCAAGCCACCATCAAACCCTGGCGCTTTTGAAGAGTTGCAATGAATCCCGCTGCATCCAATAAAGAATCATGTGTGCCAGTATCTAGCCATGCATAACCTCGGCCCATGATCTCGACCTGTAATTGATTCATATTTAAGTAAGCTTCATTTACGGTTGTGATTTCAAGCTCACCACGCGCACTTGGCTTGATAGATTTAGCAATATCGCAGACCTGTTGGTCATAAAAATACAAACCTGTGACAGCATAGTTACTCTTTGGCTTAGAAGGCTTCTCTTCAATAGACAAAGCTTTAAAAGAATCATCAAATTCCACAACACCATAACGCTCTGAATCATTCACATGATATGCAAACACCGTGGCACCTGATGTGCGTTGGTTAGCGGCATGAAGTTGATTAACCAATTCATGGCCGTAGAAAATATTGTCGCCCAACACCAAGGCTGATGGATTATTTCCAACAAACTCTTTACCAATAATAAATGCTTGAGCCAAACCATCCGGTGATGGTTGAACTGCATACTGAATGTTTAAAGCCCACTGAGAGCCATCACCCAATAATTCATTAAAGCGTGGCGTATCTTGCGGCGTAGAAATCAATAAAATATCTTTAATGCCAGCCAACATCAAAGTGGTCAATGGGTAATAGACCATGGGCTTATCGTATACCGGCATTAACTGTTTAGATACTGCCTGTGTTACTGGATACAAACGAGTGCCTGAGCCACCCGCCAAAATAATGCCTTTGCGCGAAGTCAATAAATCACGATTCATGATCTGAAACCTTTTTTAAACTAAGTTAGTCTTTTTTTAATTGAAGACGACAATCTCTCTAAAAAACTTCTTTTCCTTTTATTCTTTTTTAGCTCAATTTTTCTTGCTTCAATCTCACTTTCTGATCGAGCTTTAAAAACGGTGGAGAGATTAGGTGTTTCATCATAAATGCTCATTGAAGCGGTGTAATAGTAGAGTGCAATTGACTTCCTAGTTACACCTTCCGGGACATTTAAAGCGTCTGGATGCCCATGATAAGAATCAGCATCCGTATTGAAAATTACACATCTATTAAACAAAGGCTCTATGGATTTGACACACTCCGTCATTTTAGAATCCCATAACTCTAAATTACCTAGGTAACTTGATTGCCAATTTTTATTCAAATATATTAGTACATTAACTCGCCTATTGAGGTGCAACCTCTCTTGAATCCGAAAATCAGCATGGACACCAAGAAGTCCACCTTTAAAAATTTCATGAAACCCTCCACCGCTAAAGTGGGGGTCAGGAATCAATCCTTTAATGTTCGTCAAGGATTCTAAGAATTCTAAAAAGGATGAAGAATTAAAAAAAGAAAAAGCCTCTATAACTCTTTGGTTGCAAGTATGTGGAAAAATTTGCCTTTTGTTATGTTCAAATACTCTATCCTTAAAAAGAACATCGCCCTCCAAATGATCAGTAGGAAAATTTAGCAGCAGCTCATTTGCGAGAGATTCAGGTAAAAAATTATCTATGACGATGTGAGGATATGGCTCAGCAAAAACATAACTCTCCAGAAGATCATCACCATACAATCTAGCCTCATTTAGATTTAGCTTGATTCCAGCATTTGTTGAGATTGGAAGTGTTTTTGAGATATGTTTGCTCATCTATTATTTTAGTAATTTACCTATATTAATTTAGCTACATCAGCTTTTTAAAGATTGCTCGACGTATTCTTTCACATATTGTTCAACTTGCTGACGCCAATGGGGGTATTGTCCTGTAAATGTCATTTCTGACAAGGCTTTTTTAAGCTTTTGATTGCTAAGTCTTGAGTTATAGGGCCTTGCAGCTGGTACTGGGTAATCAGTCGCTGGTATAGGCAAAATATTCTCAGACTTAAGCTCAATGCCCTCACCAGAACTAGCAGCAGTCTCAATAGCAAAAACTGCCAATCCATGCCAAGACACTTCACCATCAGGTACAGCATGGTAAACACCAGATTCAAGTCTAGACCCTGCCATCTGAATACCTACTTCAGCTAACCACTGAGCTGATGTTGGAGCACCCACTTGATCAGACACCACCTTTAATTGATCACGCTCACCAGCCAAGCGCAACATCGTTCTAATAAAGTTACCGCCATCACCGTACACCCATGAAGTACGCACAATCAAATATCTAGAAAATTTATCTTTATAGGAGAGATGATGTGCGCCATGACCAGATACATGACTAAAGTCATGAGCCATATTAAAAGCCTCTTTAATCGCCTGCTCACCGGCCAACTTGCTTTGACCGTACACGCATAAGTTATCAACTGGTCCAGTTGCATCAGATTCTAGATAAGCCGTGTTTTTGGTGTCTGCAAACACATAGTCTGTTGAGTAATGAACCAAGATACCGTGTGAGACATTGGCAATGTATCTGGCCATCAATGCAGGTGCTTTTGCATTGATGGCAAAAACCACATCACGCTCAGCGACATTCTCTGCTTTATCAACAGCCGTATAGGCAGCCGCATTGATAATCACTTGAGGTTGATATCTATTGAGAACTTCAGTGATACATGATTCAGAAGATAAATCGCAATCAGAGCGACCCAAGAAAATGGCTGGAACTTTTAGATCTTTCAAACATGTCTGTAATGCCTTACCCACTTGACCATCTTTACCAAATACTACGATTGGTCGAGCATGATCAAAAAGTTCAAAGGATGAATATGACATTTTTAATTAATCAACAGAATAAAAGTCACTGAGTTATTTGAAAGTCATCAAGTTATTTTTAGCTATATTGCTTTTTAACCCAGTCTCGATAAGACCCATTCAACACGCCATCGGTCCACTCTTTATTTGCCAGATACCACTCTACTGTTTTACGTATACCTGTTTCAAATGTTTCAGCAGGTTTCCAGCCTAACTCACGCTCTAATTTAGTAGCATCAATCGCATACCGACGATCATGACCTGGACGATCTTTAACGTAAGTTATTTGTGATGCGTAAGAACTACTATCTGATTTAGGACGCAACTCATCCAAGATGCTACAGATGGTATTCACGACTTCAAGATTGGGCTTCTCATTCCAACCACCAACGTTATAAGTCTCACCTAACTTACCAGCCTCTAAAACACGACGAATAGCCGAACAATGATCTTTAACGTATAACCAATCTCTAATTTGTTGACCATCACCATAGATAGGTAAAGGTTTACCAGCAAGGGCATTTAGAATCACCAATGGAATTAACTTCTCTGGAAAGTGATAAGGGCCATAGTTATTTGAACAATTAGTGGTTAACACTGGCAAACCATAAGTATGGTACCAAGCACGCACCAAATGATCTGATGCTGCTTTAGATGCTGAATAAGGACTATTCGGCTCATAAGTATTTGTCTCTTTAAAAGCAGGATCAGTTGGAGACAAAGATCCATACACTTCATCTGTAGACACATGTAAAAATCTAAAGCTATATTTTTCCAAATCAGGCAACTCTGACCAATAAGCACGAGCCGCTTCAAGAAGATTAAATGTACCAACCACATTGGTCTGAATGAAGTCCCCAGGCCCATGAATTGAGCGATCGACGTGCGACTCGGCAGCAAAATTAACAACTGCACGCACACCATGTTTTTTAAGTAGTGTGAGCACCAACTCATAATCACCAATATCACCCTCGACAAATACATGGCGAGTATCAGAAGATAAAGGCTGAAGGGTGGCTAAATTACCGGCATAGGTCAGTCTATCAAGATTAACCACACCTTCAGCCTTTGGATTGAATAACCAATCCAAGACAAAGTTACCACCAATAAAGCCTGCGCCGCCTGTAACTAGAATCATAGCTTTTACTATTTATGAGTATTTTTTGTTATTTTCCCATGAAGCAGTCAAGCCTGAGGAATTCTTTCAGCACAAAATTACATGTGTGCATTTAGATCAAAAAAATCAGAATTAATGAATATATAAAAAAAGTACATGAATCAAAAAAATTTCGGTCAGTGAGCTATTTCTCACAAAGATTTTTCTGCAATTAGATAATCTTTGAAACCAATAATTGTAGATATTTCTGAGAATTTGGATCATTATCATTTGGAGCCCATAGTGCGAAATCTTTGGGCTGATTTGGATCAAAAGGACCCCTCTTAACCTCAAGTAAAATGCTTCCCGCTTCCAAAGCAATTACGGTATGCCACGTCTTAGATTGTAGTTCAGCGCCAACAGTCACTCCCTCACCGTGCCTATCCGAACCAAAGCGCACAATACCAGTCACATTCCCATAGTCATCAAAAGTCACTAATGCCAACAAACCTCGAACAGCAATCAATAATTCATCTCTTGAATCAGTAGCATGCCTATGAGGTCGAATATAACTCCCAGGCTCAATGGCATTAAATAATCTCTGACAAGAATCTTTAAAATCATGATGAATATTTCGATGTTGTCGCTTACGAGGATTAATTTGAGCTTGAGCAGTTAGCTCACCCAAGTATTCAGCATCAAATATATTTACCTCTGACAAGAATTTAGCCTAATATTTAAAGGGGAGTAGCTTAATGCTTTCAGCGCTATCCCAATTGATAAATTCAACAGCGGTGCGAACATCAACAAAGTTAAAATCATTAAGAAGATTGATTAGCTTTTTTTCAGCATACTTTAATCCATAATAACTTTTAAAACGACGCATTAAAGAAAGATCATGGATAATTGGTTGAGAAGGATCAAAATCCCGAGGGTGGAAGTAAGTCATTACATAATCAGACTTCTGAAATAAATATTTCAGCATGGAATAAGGTAATAATCGAAAATATCCGCCACCGGAAAATACAAAATGATTTCCTAGCACCCTATACGTGTTGAGAGGTAGCTCCTTGATTAATGCCCCGCCCCCCAAATTTATCAAACAAGGATGATCGGTCGTGAAATTTTCCATACCACCATGTGCACGCGATGCTGGAAAAACTGAGCAATCTACAGAAAAACCCTCTTGATGAAGAATATCAAAAACCCAAAGATTATCATTAGTCAGAGAAAAACCCGGAACTCGATAAGTATTAACTTCGCTGCCCAGAACGTCTTCAATAGCGAACTTTGCTCGACGCAAATCTTCGCGAAATTCATACGGTGTTTGCTTATAAGCTAATTGATGGGTATGTGAGTGACAAGCCACCTCATATCCTAAGCTTCCAATTTTTTTAATAATATGAGGATATTTTTCTGCCACCCATCCCAAGCAAAAAAAAGTTGCTTGAACTTGCGCGCCTTCTAATAAGCGAAGAATTCGATCAACATTGCAATCAATCCTCGAGGAAAATTTCGGCCACTCTTTTTCAGACTCTGTACTGGGGTGGTCCAGAAGATGAAACCACTCCTCAATATCAAATGTTAAAACATTCATTGAATATTAACTTTCATACATTATGATAAAGTAAATTCCTAATAGGATTGGAAAAAATAAAAACTAATAATAAATATCTATACTGACTTTTACACATGCTAAATAAACTAACAATAAAGAAAATCATAATCAGAAGAAAATTTATTTAAAAAAATTTCTTCCCAATTGTTTTAAAAATATCAACATCCGCTTTTGTTGGAAATGAATAATATGACATTTTTGAAGCATCATTGGCAATTAATGAGACCCTATTATGCTCAATCAAATCGATTGCCTCTGAAATAGCTTCCATTCCTACTTTTTTTGTACGCCGGATAAGGTTCTCTTGACTATCATCATTAATAAAAATGCGTTTCTGCACAATAATTGGACCGCTATCAATACCTTCATCCACAAAAAAAACTGAAACTCCAGTTTCTTTCTCATCGTGGCGTAATACCCAAAATGTCGGCATCAACCCCCTATACTTGGGTAGCAATGCGGTATGCAAATTAAGACATCCTTTAGGGGCCAATTGAATAAGTTTTTCCTTGAAAATTTCATTACCAAGGATAGAAACTAATAAATCTGGCTTATAGTCTAAAATTTTTGAGAGTGATTCAGGATGATTGATACCATGATCTAATTTGATGGATTGAATACTAAGGCGCCTTAAAGTATTCCAAATAGATCCACGCCCGGAAAGCTTTCGGCATAAAAATCTTAACGCATAGCGCAAGAAAAAATTTAATCCAAATATTTCTGCTGTTTTTTTAGCCTTTTGGTAAAAACTTTCGCTCTTGCCATATGGTGAAGCAGAAGTTACAACACAACCTACAATTTTAGAATGGCTTGGTAAGATACCAATAAGATACTCTAGATTTTCAGAGAGATAAAATGGCTCATTTTGAGTAATTATTACAATTCGCATACAACATACTCCATTTAACGGATAACTGCTTGCTCGATGACATTTGCAGCTGAAACCACTGAGAATTTTGAAACTAATAAATCACGAGCATTTTTACCCGCAGAGTGGCGTGCAGAGGTATCTTTTAAAAAATTAAGTGCAGCCTGCGCAAGCTTTTCATCATCACCATTAATTGCAACAAAGCCAGCACGCGCTTCATTGATTACATTCTGCAGATCATTACCAGGATTTACGCTACCAAGAACAGGCAAACCCTGAACCAGATAACCCAAGACCTTTCCAGGGAAATTATGCGTGCTGTGAGTTTTGGCAAGACTAAAAAGACCAATATCCACCTCAGCTAGTAGATCTCGGAAAGCTTCTTGATCAATAGTTGGATGCAATGTAACGTTGATTAGCTTATCCCGCTCAACTATTGCTCGGACATTCGGAAGATCGTAGCCCTCGCCTACAATAAGAAAATGTGCATCAGGTTCTTTTTGCATAAATTTCGCAAGACGAAGTAAATTTGGAATATCTTGTTGCTTGGTAATTGCTCCCCCATAAAAAAATATAACCTTTTTTTCTAGGCCAAGTTTCATGCGAAAACTATTTAGTCTAATTTGGCCACATCGATCATCTGCCCAGTTATAAAGTAATTTAAGTCTATTAATTTTTTTATGTCTGTGCTGAAATGCCCTTAAGTTGTTTGGGGACTGAATTCCTATCACATCTGCCTGCGCATAACTGGCCTCTTCACAAGCTCGAAAATAACTAGTTATTATCGTACCCTCTCGCAACATTCCTATATCTATTGCCCATTGTGGAAAAAAATCACGCACCACCAAAAAGGCTTTTACACCCCATAATTTTTTGAGGCGCTTAATTAAGGGAGCCCAAAAAATACAGGGGGAGTAATAGATAACAAGATCATGTCGTGTTGAATAAAAAAATGATTTGTTGCTATACCAAGCTCGCCAACAAAGTAATGATTCGTTTATTGCCCTCTTAAATTTAGACACATTTTTGACTGGGCCAGATGGAAATTTTCGAACTTGGACTCCATCAATGGTGATCACCTGGACTTTCTTTGAGTTAGATTGAGGGGAAATTACTGTAACCTCATACCCACGGCGTATAAACTCAACACATAAATCGTGCATCATTTTTGCGCCAACACGCGTACTGTCCGGAAGATAATCATCGATAACAACACAAATCTTCATTAATAACCTTAAAAATTCTTCCACACTACACGGTTCACAAAGTCCGTGTAACTATGAATAATCCGAACAACTTTATCACTGACATTAGGCATACTATAGTCAGATACAAGACGCAGGTTACGATCATCACCCCTAGCCTGGGTTTGCAAAATTGCTAGGCCCTGTCTAACCCTCTCAACATCAAGGCCAACCATCATGACGGCAGCCTCCTCCATACCCTCAGGTCGCTCATGAGCTTCGCGTAAATTTAGAGCTGGAAAATTAAGAATAGATGACTCTTCATTAATAGTTCCGCTATCCGATAATGTTGCCATTGCTTGGATCTGCAAGTTAACATAATCATGAAAGCCTAATGGCTTCATCAATCTAACAAGTTGATGAAACTTAACTCCTTTGGAATCAATTCTTTTTTGAGTTCTCGGATGAGTTGAGACTATAACTGGCATACCGTAGTCAGTTGCAACTGTATTGAGAACATCAACTAACTTTTCAAAAGATTTGTCAGATTCGATATTTTCTTCGCGATGCGCGCTGACCACAAAAAATTTACCTGGCATTAAATCTAAACGACTAAGTACATTAGACGCTTTTATTTGTGGTGAATAATGATGCAATACTTCGAACATAGGACTACCAGTCTTGATGACTTGATCTGGTGGAAGTCCCTCACGTAATAAATAATCACGGGCAATTGTGCTATAGGTCAAGTTGATATCAGCTGTGTGGTCAACAATACGGCGATTAGTTTCTTCGGGTACGCGTTGATCAAAGCAGCGATTTCCTGCTTCCATATGAAAAATTGGCACTTTACGTCGCTTCGCAGGAATCACAGATAAACAGCTATTTGTATCGCCTAATACCAGCATTGCTTCAGGGCATTCTTTAGCTAAAACTTTGTCAACGGCAGTTATGAGGTTACCAATAGTATTAGCAGCACCCATACTGCCCTCAGCACTATTCAAAAAATAATCGGGCTTGCGAACGCCGAGATCATCAAAAAACATCTGATTTAGTTCATAGTCATAGTTCTGCCCCGTGTGGACCAATACGTGTTCACAATGCATATCCAACGCAGCCAGCACACGTGACAATCGGATAATCTCCGGACGTGTACCAACGATTGACATTACTTTAAGTTTTTTCATAAATTAATTATTCATTTTTGAAATGGTTTAATTAAAACGGTGTTTGAATTAGATTCCACCTCAATCAACCATTTAGGTTGTATATCCTGTTGCCAGCCATCTAAAAAATACTTCATTTTGTACAAATCAGTTCCATGAAGTTTTGAATACAAATCAGAATTCATTATTTGCATAGTTTCAATAGAGAAAACATCATCCCTCGCAAGCGCGCGTCTCAAGTGATAGTTATCCTCATACCAAGCGGTCCAGGCTGCAGGCTTAATTAACACTGGACCATCCTTAGGTATTGAAATAAGGAATTCGGAACTGTAATAAGTTTTTAAAGCATTCACTCTAGATGCTATAAATAAATCTTGTCGATACTTTAATATACAAGAGGAAATTATTACCAAAGCCACTAGAAAAAAAGATAATAACCTATTAGCCTTAGAAGAAACATATGCTAAATACATGCCAATATAAATAACAATCCACATAGGAATATCAAAACGAGAATCGTACCCTGTTGATGTTACGGATGTAAATTTACCAGCTAAATAAAATATTCCTATAGAGCATAGACAAAAAAAAGTGAATAAAAAACCAATCAATCTATTCAAATAAACCATTATTAAAAATAAAGGTGAAAGTGTTATTATCTTAAATAATACATTTTTATCATTAAAAAAAGATAAAAAATTTTCAAATTTTATCTGGTTATAGCCCTCGTAAAGCCCATACGGAACAAATATAATAGAATATAATTGGAATAAAATAATTGGAATAAAATAATTTCTCAATAAAAAACTAAATGTAATTTTTGACTTTGACTTGAAATCGTAGGTTAAAATAAGAATTATAAATATAAAAATATTTATTTTTAGAATAAATGATATAAAAAGTATAATATAAGAAAAAATATAATTATTATTTAAAAATAAAATAACTGCTAATAAACATAAAGCTAATGGGAATTGCCAATGAACAAAAATAGGGCTAAAGTACAAGCTCCAGAATGGTAAAAAAGAAAAAAGTATTGCGAATATAATTAAATCATATTGGATTATTTCTGATTTTTTAAAAAAACTAATATAATAAAAAATTAAGTTATATGTGGCCAATATAGAAATAGCCGTGATAATATTTATTAAGAAATGAGATGGTGTATTTGTAACATTAGATAATATATGTATTATTTTTATTAAATAATTTAATGGAGACATCCCAGACTCAGAAAACCAATTGAATGCTATTTCAAGTTTTGAGCTATCTATAGAGTATACTAAAATAACACCATCCCATAATGGTAAATTATTTTTTAAAAAAGGGATTATGGCGATTATAAATACAAGAGCATTTCCAATAAATAATATTGGATTTATGTTAATTTTTTTAATTTTCGACAAAATATTATATTTTTAGAAATTTAGATAAAATTTAATTAAAATGATTATCTTTCAATATATCGGGGCCGAGACTTTACTTCCATATATATTCTACCGATATACTCACCCAATAAACCCAATCCCATTAATTGAACTCCACCTATGAATAATATTGAAACAATAATTGAGGCATATCCAGGAACATCTATCCCATAAAACGCCCATCTAATGATAATGTAAAAAGCAAAAAATAAAGATGCTAAAGCTATCAATAAGCCACTTACGACCCAAAATCTTAATAATGATGTTGAAAAATCAACAACGCCACCAATAGCAAGAGAAAATAAACTAAAAAAATTAAATTTTGTTACCCCTGAAACCCTTTGCTCCCTTTTGTATTCAACAATATCCACATCACCCGTAGCCCATGAAAAAATACCTTTCATAAATAAATTTCTCTCGTTAAGCTCTAATATCCTATTAACTACTTCCCTGGTTAATAGTCGAAAATCTCCAACATCATATGGAATTTTGACATCAGAAATAAAATTAAAGGCTTTGTAAAAAAGACGTGAACTATTTCTTTTTAAAAAACTATCACTCCCACGATCAATCCTTTGGGCTATAACAGAACGACCATTCATGTGATACAAATTTAACATTTCAATAACAACTGGTAACGGGTCTTGCAAATCAACATCTATGGGAATAACAACATCACCTAAAGTTTTTTTCAAACCGGCAAATAATGCATTTTCTTTACCAAAATTCCTTATAAACTGCACCAACTTGACTCTATTATCATTTTTAATAAGTAACTTGATTTTCTCTGAAGTGTTATCTTTACTACCATCATCGACAAACACTATTTCATAGTTTTCATTATGTAAATATTTTTTTATTTCACTATAAAAAAAATTTATAGACATTTCCTCGTTATATACCGGAACCACAAATGAGATAAGTGTATTTTTCATTTTTTATATGTTAGCTATTTTCTTAGATATAAGATATCCAACTGTTAAATTAACAATGACACTTAGGGGTACAGTTATCATTGGATCCCAATTATTTTCTTTGACTATATAGCCCACCCCATATGAGATAATCAAAAAAATGAATATATGGAAAAGATATTTCTTAAATTTTATTTTTACTTTAAAAACTATTTTTGCATGAAGTAAATATGCAAAGGTTGATGAAGTCAAAAAAGCTAATAAATTAGACAACGGAACAGATAAATCGACTAAGTAAATAAATAAAAAAAAGAAAAGCGTATGCAGTAAAGTATTAATTGCACCAGTCAGCCAATAGCGCTTTAGCATCTCAATTTAATTTCATGGTCGTCGTAAAACTACACATACTGACAAACCATAACAACTCATGAAGTTTATTTTTTTATAAGCCCATATTTCCAGATGAAATAAAAATCTATATAAGGAATTTAATACTGGCAACCCTGAAGTTTTGTGTTTTTTGTTTATAAAAAATCTCTCAAGCATTCGAATCAAAGCAGCAAGAGGAAAAAGTATGGTGTTAAAGTATCCAGCATCCTGCACGACGAATCCAGAACGTAGCACCACAGACAACAATTGTTTTTTTGAATAACGTCTTAAATGATGTAAATACTCGTCATGCGGCCCAAATAAAAATTGATAAGCGGGCACAAAAATTACCACAACCCCCCCTTTATCAAGCATTTGCCCAAGCTGCCTTAAAGCCTCCTGCTCATCCGAAATATGTTCTAAGACATCGAGCATCAATATCAGCTTATATTTATCTTCGAAAGGAATGCCCTCTTTCAATGGAAAATCACAACGCAATGTTTCAACATTAGGATAGTTTTTTCTTATCTCATTAAGTGCCAACTCACTCTTATCAAGCACGGTAACCTCACCATAACTGTTTAGAAGTTCTAGGTTTCCCCCTGTGCCAGCCCCAACCTCAAGTATCTTAGCATTCTTATCAAGAAGATATTTGTCGAGAATATTTTTCAAGAAAGAACGACGCCCCAGATACCACCAATGCTTTTTTTCAAGCTCTTTCATCTCAATGTAAGCTAGGGGATTCATTGTTACCTATATTAATAGAATTTACGACACTTAATTTATACTTTGTTAGCTATGGTATCAGGTGCATGCTTATTAAAATTTTCATTAGCCCAGACTATAACGAGCAGATCAGACTTACCCGTATTTTTTATTTCATGAACCCATCCAGGTATTGTATCTACTATCGTTGGCTGATTTGCACTTGTTTGAATTTCGAACAACTCATTAGTTAATAAATGACGGAACCTAAACAAACCCTCACCTTGAACAACAAGAAATTTCTCAGTCTTAGTATGGTGATAATGCCCACCTCTAGTCACTCCGGGGCGCGCTGTAAAGTAGCTGAACTGACCACTATCAGCTGTCTTTAACATCTCTACGAATACACCACGCGAGTCAGCATGCTCTTGAATTTCATATGAAAATTTCTCATTTGGCAGGTAACTTACGTAAGTAGCGTAAAGCGCTCGAACGAAGCCAGCACCTACACGCTCCGTCATTAGAGTCGAGCGGCAATTACCAAAGGCATGGATTTGGTCGGAGAGTTCACTTAGTGTAAGAGTATATTCAGGTTCAACGTTGATCTGGATACAACCCGGTATTGGATCATTAAGGACTGACAACAACGCGGTCACAACATCATCTACATAGACGAGACGCAAGCTGGCCGTTGGATCATTTATCTGAATCGGCAAATCGCGCGCAATATTATGACAAAAGGTAGCGACAACAGAGTTATAGTTGGGCTTGCACCACTTGCCAAACACCCCAGGGAGTCTAAAAATAGTACATGGAATACCCGTCTCTTTTGCCAACGCTTGAACAGTCATTTCTGCAGCAAGCTTGCTTCGTCCGTAGGGATTATCACGCTCGGCCTGCGTAGATGATGCCAGCACTAAAGGTATGCGCCGTCCAGTAGATTGAAACTCTTGCTTAATGGCATCACACAGAGAAGTAGTTAATTCAGAATTTACTTGTTCAAATGCAATCTCATAATCTGGACGGTTTTCACCCGCCAAGTGCACAACAGCATCGACTTGGGAGACCAATTCAGGCAAGATGGCAACATCATCACCTCGAACAAAGGCAGTAATACCAATATTTGAAATCTCTTTTAAACGTACGACCAAATTTTTGCCAATAAATCCATTGGCTCCCGTAACCAAAATACGAGTAGTGGAGAGGCTCAATCTAGTTACTCCTCAACCTCAACCATCTCACCACGAACAGTTGTCTGCATAAATCTGAGCTTCATCAACAATGCTTGCATGCCAGCTATATCGAGTCGAGTAGTATTGTGTGAGTTGTAGTCAGCAGCTTCGGAAATTTTTATTTCACCCTGTTCAATAAACTTTCCATAATTAAGGTCGCGCAAATCTGGAGGTATGCGGTAATAGCCACCTAAATCTTCAGCAGCCACCATTTCCTCACGGCTTAGCAAGGCTTCATATAATTTTTCACCATGACGCGTTCCAATTATTCGCACCTCATGCTTTGGCTTACCCAGCAAATCAGTCAGTGCATAAGCTAGAGTTTCAATAGTTACTGCTGGTGCTTTTTGCACAAAAATTTCGCCTGACTTGCCGTGTTCAAATGCATATAAAACCAAATCCACCGCATCATCTAACGTCATCATGAAGCGCGTCATATTTGGGTCAGTGATCGTAATAGGCTGATCAGCACGAATCTGATGTGTGAATAGAGGAATCACGGAACCGCGTGAACACATCACATTGCCATAACGGGTAACGTTGATAACTGTATTACTGCTATTACGTGATTTAGCAACAGCCACCTTTTCCATCATGGCTTTACTTATACCCATGGCGTTAATGGGGTACACCGCTTTATCAGTACTAAGCACCACCACTCGTTTGACACCAGAGGTAATAGCTGCCTCAAGTACGTTCTCGGTACCCAACACATTGGTTTTTACAGCCTCAAGTGGATGAAACTCGCATGATGGAACCTGTTTTAGTGCTGCAGCGTGATAAATAAAATCAACGCCACGCACCACATTTAATATAGATTGGTAATCGCGCACATCCCCAATGTAAAACTTGAGTTTTGGGCTGTTATACTTCTTACGCATGTCATCCTGCTTCTTCTCGTCGCGACTAAAAATTCGAATTTCTTTAAGATCGGAATCAATAAATCGTCGAAGTACGGCATTGCCAAAAGAGCCAGTACCACCGGTAATAAGAAGTGTCTTGTTTTTAAACATAAAAACCTTTTAACTGCGTTTAATAATTCAATGCATCACGACAAAGTTTAATTTTTTGCTCAGGCGTCGGATAATTAATTAGCACTGCACGATACTTACCCTTAAATACAAACAGGCTGCCTGCAGCAGCTCCAACAATACCTAAATTAGAAATAAGCTCACCCATATGATCAAGAGAGCCAGCGCCTCCCAAAAAGGTGACTGGAACTTTCAGCACTTTCTTGAACATCATTGCCAATTCGATATCGTACCCTTGCATGAGTCCATCCCTATCGACAGAATTGATCACAATTTCGCCAGCACCAGCGTCTTGCAATTGATTTGCAAACTCAATTGGATCGAGCTTGTGACTAGTTTTGCCATTGTGGGTACAAAGCTCATAGCCCTTAGAAAATAGTTTAGTACGCTTGCGAACATCTAATACTACAACAACTGACTGGCGCCCTACAGCTGTTGCCATATCAGTCAAAAGTAGCGGATTAGCAATGGCTGCAGCACTTACAACAACTTTCTCAACACCCATATCAATAATTCGAGCAGCCTGTTCTGCAGTTGTCACGCCACCGCCGTAACAAAGAGGCATTCGGCACTCTGCAGCCAACTTTTCAATCAAACCAAAGTCAGGAGCTACTTTATTTACAGTAGCATCAATATCCAACACCATTAATTCATCGGCTTCTTTTTCATTAAATATCCTGACGGCATTAATTGGATCGCCAACGTATTTAGGGTCTTTAAACTGTTGCGTTTTCACCAGCCCACTCTTGTGAATCAGTAAACATGGAATAATTCGAGGACGCAGCATCTATCAAAGTTCCACAAAATTTTTCAGAAGTTGCTCACCCCAATGATGGCTTTTCTCAGGATGACACTGCACTCCATGAATATGACCGCGCGAGACCACCGCATCAAAGTCCAAGCCATAGCTGGCTGTAGCTGCCACATCTTGCTTATCTTGCGCATCGAAGAAGTACGAGTGTAAAAAATAAAATTGCGGCGCCTCTTCAAACCCTTTAGAGAAAAGTCTGCTGTTATCTCGTGGCGTCAATTCGTTCCAACCCATATGTGGCATGGGTAAATCAGCACCTTTTAACTGAGTGGCAAATGAACGAACGCGCCCAGGTATCCAATTGAGCCCCGGCAGCTCACCCTCATCTGAGCCTTGCGCCAACATCTGCATACCTACACAAATACCGACCACAGGCACTTTCACCCCCAAAACAAGCTCCTCAAGCCTTGGGCGCATACCAGAATCATTGAGTCGTTGCATAGCGTGATCAAAGTGCCCCACTCCAGGAAGCACCAATCGCGCTGCATCGGATAACTCATCTGGCGTCCCTGATCTACGGGCTTCCACACCAATCCTTTTAAACAAGTTCATGAAGGCCTGAATATTACCAACGCCATAATCTACGATACAGATCATCGAAAATATCTCTTTTCAAGGCCAAGCTTTCGCATTATGTTCGCACCCAAACCAATCAAATCCCGCTTATTTTTATAATCACGAAATGTCTTTTTAGGCATATTAAATAATTCTTGCAATTCATCTATTGTCAAATCTAACTTATGTGCCACATACTCAAATTCTTGCCTAAGAAAATGCTCATCCATTTCAGTGTGAGAAATTCGAGCTAACGCTTGATCGCGCGTCAACTGACCAGTCATTATCAAGCTGGAGAAATGAGCGCGTCGCTTTTCATAGCCAAATCTACGCGGCAACCAGTAATCTTCATAAAAACGAGTGAAGCGAGACTCATGATGCTTATGTTGAAAACGCTGCCAGCCAAAGCGTTGCTCCAACTGATCTTCAGCATCTTTTTTTATGTATGGAACTAAGTTCAATGGATGATGCACCTTCATACCTAAAACTTTCTGATACCACAGTTTATAGACCAGAATATCCACTAGCGGAAATTCATCATTCGGTTTTCCATCACCACATTCCTTCCAAATATCACCAAACAATGTTTTATCGATGCCCAGATATCCACCCCACTCTTCGGGCTCACGGCAACATTCAGTAGAAAAATTCGAGCCAGTAATGATGTGTTTGATTTTATACTTCCGAGCAAACTTATACAGGCCAGAGAAAAACGCAGCGTCCTGTACCAAGTCCTGGTCAGGGATACCTGCGCGCAAAAATGCCACTTGCATACGCTTGACGGCTTCCCAATTCACAACATCGGTGTACAGATCTAGACCCAAGCCGTCAACCAATTTCTCAATATTGCCGACGGCCTGGTCGGTATTCCATCCTGCATCAACGTGAAATAGCAGAGGACGAAGTCCCATTTTTTCTTTGACTACATAGGCAGCATAAGAGCTGTCCAGACCACCGCTTAGGCCGATAATACAATCGAACTCCTTGCCGGAAGAACTGGTGCGGATATCATCTGCTATTTTTTTCAGCATCAAGGTGGATTCCTCACTATCATGCCATTTGGGTCTGATAGTTGCCTCGAAGTTTTTACAGTATTCGCACAAACCATGCGGATCAAATGTTATGTGCGGGTCTGTAGTGTCCATAATACATCTAGCGCAAATGCGATAAGTCTTGGTGTTATTCATCTTGATATCGGTGGAAGTTTAAGTATTTTTATGCAGAAGTGATTCGGCCTGATAGAGATTTAACAGAATTGGTGTGGTGTAACTGAATTTGTTCTGCTGCTGCCTCGATGCTTCCACTGCGTGCAATCGAAACTGTGGGAACTCCTTGTAACACATAGTCAAACTCCATGAAAGATCCGTCGCTGGCAAAAATTCTACCGGCTGGGTTTCCTAAGCCTTCGAAGATCATGGTCGCGCGTGCAGCCAATTGATCCCGGCGAGAATCGTACCGATGTGCTGGGTGAAACTTGACGATAATTGGAAGGTCGCTACAAGAAGCTCGAACAATATCTAGAAGTTTGATTTCTTTATCAATCGACGGAAAAGAGGAGGCAAGCACCAGCGCACATTCCGACAGTTGAGTCCGAATAAATCTAGCCGAAGGTGAGAAAATCTGGTGATTGACAATTAAATAATAGCGCGAAAACGAAGCTAGAAATTTTTTGTCACGAATGTAAAGGTGAGTCACGGTGCCCCCTTTATGAGGAAGTACAAGCTTCTCATCAAGGAAGCCATGCTGGACTATCCGAAAGTCATCAGCTACTTTCGACAACACATGAGCCCAGCGTTGATAGTGATCATCGGTAATGAAGATGCCCCGCTTCTGACTCGCTAGACAGACTAGCGCTAAAAGTGTAACTGCGTCACGACCATGCAGCAGTAAGTCAATGCGTTCACCAGCAGATCTTGTGAGTGCGTGCTGCAGCCAGCCCAAGTGAGCGCGCACAACAGATAGACAACTCAACCAACCGATTTCAGCACCCAGAGTAAATGGGCGGAAGTGAATTTGACATCGCGGAAGACTAGAAGACCAAGGGTCAGAGTCAAGTGCGGAGTCGATAATCGTGCGATTACTCTCAGTTGTAGCAATCACATGGCACGCCACATCCGGTTGAGATACCCGTCGGCCACATATCGCACCAATCAATAACAGGAGCCATTGCCAAGGTGTCGCCAGCAACACTGCTAATGGTGCTACTGCAATTAGAAGCGGATAAAGCCACACTAACTGGGCCTTAAGTGCGAGTTGTTTCATCACCTTGAAGTTTGGCACAGACCCACTTTTCGGAAATGCTTCAAAAGTGGCTCGGTACCTTATATCAAGTGCCCTTTCATTTTCGAATGCCTCAGCAACTAGTCGCGTCAACTCTTTAGGTCCCAAAAGACTCGTTGTTACTCTAGACATGAATTTTTACCATATTCTGATTCATAGGCTAATGGGCAGAGTCCGATTTCTGCCTAATAGCCAAACGGCAAAGCTGGTACATCAGCAGATACTGGATTATGTAAATTGGTGTTTCCCACGGTATAAGGGTTCCACGCAACGTACTGAAGATACGCTGAAATTCCATAACATAGATGGGCAATAGGAGGAGGTTTACCTGCAATACAGCGCGCTTATATAGCCAAGCCAGCATCGCAGAATACATTAGTAATGGCAACCAAGATAGCCATACACCATAATAATTAAGGTATAGCTCGGTATCCAATGGCCACTGCTGAGTTGCACGTTCTAATTCCCAATGGTCTGGAAAGTATTCTTTTGTGAGCATCACGCTAATGTCGAAGCTTGCGTCGGGTGACATCATACCGAGGACTTGCAGCGGCTTGATAAAGACCTGCCATACTGTTTGGAAAAGACCTGGCTCACGACTCGCTACGATCCAGTCATGCAACTGGAACGCATTGAAATAGCCGATCAGCATTTCTAGAAAGAAAGGCCCTGACGCATAAAACCCCTCTGTGCGAATTAACGTACCTACGTAAAGGAGCGCAAAGAACGACAGGCTCATGGCGATAAGAGTTCGCACTCGAAATTTCATAGTTATGAACCAAGGCGACAAAAAAAGAATTAATAAAAATATGAAGCGACTTTTAACTCCACCGATGTACGACAATACAGTCATTACTAAGAAAGCTAGTAATATGATAGGCCATTTTCGTTGCGCAAGCCATGCCTCAAGACCGAGCAGAAATACTGTGACGTTGCCAAGCGCGATGATGGTGAAATTAAGTAATCCATGACCTTCACGCTTGGTGAGGTAAGTAAAACTGTAATCAGTAATCCAAGCGTTAAGACCAGCTGTTGATTGTATGAAAAGAATTACAAGCAATACTGATAGCGCTGTCAAGCCATTGCGCCAAGATGGTTTGACCTTGATTCGTTCAAGAGTTAGGTCTTTTGATTGGTGCTTGCTCTTACAGAACCAATGCAGCGCAAAGAACAGCACAAGGAACGTGAATTCAGCCTGAAAGAGGACTTTCAATGACATCGTTCTCCAAAATACTTGCTGCCCCCACGGCAAAACGTATGTCCAATCGATAAGATACAGAATAAGCTCTAGCGTACTCGAAAGGACAATGTACAAACCGTAGAACGCAAACAACATATTGTTGGGGTGGAAAACCCGATGTGGCCTGAATAAAAGATAGGTATAAATCATAATTACAGACAACCAAGCACTCCCCCACAGGCTTAGAACCATGAGAATATTTAGAGGTACTAGCACTATGAAGAAGATTAAAAGTTTGACATCGTCGCGCATTTCTGTCACTTTGACTCCCTCATCAATAGGGCGAGAAGTTCATGTCGAACAAACCAAACCACAATCAAAAGGATTCCTAAGTGCATTAACCAAGTCAACTGCCCCCATAATGCTATACATACGAGCACCAATACAAAACAAATCCAGAGAGCCTCGCGCCAGGGTAGAATAGTTGGCATCAGGTTACCAATATTAATCGCGATAAGGCAGGCTAAACTCATTCCTAGATAAGCCAAGACCGTAGTCCATGCAGCTATTTGCCAGCCAAAGAGGGGAAGCAGCCATAAATTGAGTAAGATATTAACTGCTGCACAACCTGTAGCTATTCCTGAGATTGTTGCCGTCTTGTGAAAGAATGCAAGTACGCGAACCCAGATTTGGAAGACAATAGAACACAATCCGCCAAATGCAACAATTGGAATTAGAGCAAAACCTTCAGAGTAACTAACAGGAAGCACTAACGACGCAAACCATTGACCAAACAACACAATAGCTACAGTTGATACCAAAGCTATAGAGAATACAGTACGAGCATCTTTTTTAACTCTGTCATAGTCACAACGGTTAAGTGCAGCAAAAAATGACGGATTGAATGCATTTAAGATCGCCGTGGCTATCAACAACAATAGAGCGCCGACATTGTAGCTAAGACTATACAAACCTGTTGCTTCACCGCCATAAATGCGGTCGATAATTACCCTATCAAACTGAGAGAGTAGCGTCATAGCTAGCATGTAAGGTGCCAGAGGCAGGGCATAACGCGCTATATACAGAAGATGATCCCACTTTAAGGTCCACACTACGCGACTTCGTAGCAGAAAAAGAACTACAGCACTCAGCACTAGGTTGGCAATCCCATCAGCCAGAATCACTGCCAAGAATTTATCTTCTCGCCAAACAAACAGTAGACTCAAGCTCAAACCTAAAGAAAAAATCGCTTTTCCTGCAACGATCTTTAGCAGCAAACCGCCTCTTTTATCATGTATCGTGATCTGAGTCATAATAGATTCAGCAATTTGACCAAATACGATCACAAGCATCAAAGGAAGCAAGGTCTGAGGTATCCCAAGCATTACACTTGTAGCATCTGCGAACATTACAACCACAATTGAACCCGCAGTAAAAATAGCCCCAACAGATATCAAACTCGTACCAAGAAAACTTTCGAAAGCTGCCTCAGGCAAGTAAATGTAGCGACCAACGGCAATATGCAGATTCAACGACAGTGTTATTGTAAAGATCCATAAATACGATTGAAACAGGTTGAGTAAGCCAAAGTCAGGGACACTCATCATTCGGCTATACAGGAAAATGGTGGCAATCGGAACCAACTTACTTGCAATGACTACTCCAAGTTGATTAATTATCTGTTTGATTATTTCGTTTGGTGGCTGTGAAACTACTTGCATGATGGAGTGATTTTATAAGTCACTTAAGTGAAGAGACAGCGCTCTGTAAATCTGAACGATTGGCTGACTGACAACCTACCAGGATAAGCTTATCAACTACTTCACATTGAATCGTACTAATTAACCTGACTGCTAATCTCTGGTGCCCGTATATATTAAGATGATGGTAATCGCTCATAATATCTTTAGATGTAAAGTCAGAAGTAGGTATGCACTTCCTGCGCCGAAGGACTTCGTTGTACCGATGGATTGCGGCACTAATACCTTGCAGGTGCATCTCATACTCGAGACTAGCGGGCAGTATTTCAATCCAATATACGTTTGAGAATAGTCGCTCGTATGTTTCAACCCAAGCTTCGTAATCGACCAATGGCGTATAACTCATTTTTCGCCAACGGCGAAGCAACGCGGCATATCTTTTAACTAAAGCCAAGATTAATGGCCCAATTAATGGCAGCCGCTTCAGTACTTGCTGCTCTACAACCGTTAACGCACGGGGTGCACAATCGACCACTCCAGATTGCACCAGAACAAGTGCCGGCTGAACAGTTCCATGGAAATAGGTGCTATGCTTGAACAAATCAGCAATTGAAGCCCCTCCTCGCCCACAATGTACAAAATCAATTTCTGGGAATTTTCTTTTAAGTAGTGTTATCCACGTTTTTTCATAAGGCACAAACTCGGGTTCGCTGCGCGGAAATGCTAGCGAGTCAGTCAAAATAAGCACAGTCGGTATGGTGTTCATACTTTGCAATACGCTGCGATCCTCTCATAGAGAGGCCAATGTTGCACTTGATCTGATAGATGACACATATCATCTGTAAAGCCCTCAAGGAATCGACGAGTCTGCTCATATAGACCAGGCTTGAAGTCTCGGTCTAAAGTATCGTCAATTACTACAGACTCAATTACCACCGACCCAAGGCTCATAACCTGAAGGGACTCCAATGGTCGAAATATTAAACGGCGTCTGACTGTCATTACCTCGACCGCCCAGCGACCAGGCGCAGCCCAGTTTGCATGGTAGGAAAACAACGCCCCGCGATCTGTCCTGCCAGCGCCAGCAAAAATAGCAGAACTACTGTGCCAATCTAGCTTACCTGATGTAAAAGCTTGGATTTCCACAGGCTTTCCACCAAGATAAAAAGCCAGATCAATTACATGAGTTGAGTTACCAATTAACCAGGATTGCTTAACACCTGGGGCCTTTGTTAGCCCTTCGATTATGTGAGCCCACTCTGTGAATTCGAAATTCACTGAATGCACGCCACCATCCTCTTCGATCATTCTCTGCGCAGCCAGAGTTGAAGCGTAGAAACGTCGGTTATAGGCAACTACTACTTCAGCTCGATGAGACAGAGCTGCAGCCTGTAGGTTCTCAATTTCAGTACGATTCAACGCCCCTGGCTTTTCAAGTAGTATGCGGCGCACGCCAGCCTTAAGCAATTTCATCGTTATCGAAGCAAGAGCCTCCACTCCCACCGCCACAACGGCGGCATCAGGTGTTTTTGGGCTCGAACTGAGGAATTCCTCCAATCCGCCGCTAATTACAGAGTGATTGGTTTGAGTCTCGAACTTTCTTGCAGACTCAACATTACGCCCTATGACAGTAATTTGGCAGTCAAGCGAACGCAATACTTTCAGATAGTCAATTGCCATGGTACCAGCTCCCACCAGCCAGATTGACTTGATAGATGTAGTTTTCATTTGAAATTTGTCAGGTAATAGGAAGGCAGTCTTTTGACCCTGCTAGATGTTTTACAGCATGGCCACTAAGAGCCTGTAAGAAAGGTAAATGGTAAGCCATAGAGTGATTGTAAGGTGTGAGTTCGCTGATACCGCGCTCCAAGATTCGCTGTGTTACATCAGTCATAAGTTCACTTAAGACTGGCGTCTTAAAATTCTCTATACGCCAGCCACCTGCATGCGGATCACACAAGAAGGCACTTCCCGCAGACTCATCTATAATGCAAGACCGATTAGCTCCACGTAAAGTTATCAGCAGAGGAGCTTGAGAGCTACGCTGAGCCGTAAAGCTAAAACTGGTGTCCCCACAATAACCCAGTAGAGTACCCGTGAACTCTATAAAGCCCGGACGCTTACTGTCGATAATACTTTCATCTAGCATTTCCGTGGAAAGAGAATGAGGCTTTGCATCAGTAATATAGGCGATGATATCTAAAAAATGAATGCCATTACAACCTAACCCCCAATTTCCTCCACGCACATCTACATATTGCAATGGATCTTCTACAAAGAAGGTACGTAGCTTATGATATATGGGAGCAGCTCGCCTTAAACAACTCACCCATGCGCGAGTGTTGGCTTGATTTAATAATTTGTCTGCTATTGCATAATCTGATATTCGCTGGAAAAGCACCTTCTCAAGCAGGATATTTCGCACAGTTCGCCCATGAAACAGTGCATGCATTACTTTCAGACGTATATCAGCAGTTGTTGCTACCACAACATAATCCAAAAACTGCGGCAATGACTCGATTTGATTATGGTAGATAAGTGAGTGAGGGGCTGCCGCAGCAACCTCATTTACACGCTGACGTGCCAAAGCAAGTGATTTCTCTGACGGATCAACAATATGGATCTCGCAGGGTAAACTGAGGCGAATAAGTCCTTGTAGATGCCTGGTTCCCAACTGCCCCGCCCCTACAATAGCTATGCGATAGTCAAGTTTCATAAAATAAGAAAATTATTAGGTTAGAGTGAGAATCCATCATCTACAATCAAATTTTGACCATCGATATGACGAGAAAGATCAGATAACAGAAAAACTAATGAGCCCGCTAGATCCTCTGGATTAAGCATACCCTTATCTGCACACATAGCACGGTAACGCACCAAAAACTCTTCTGGCTGTCGATCTAAGATACCTCCTGGACTAAGGGCGTTCACACGGATATTAGTACCCTTAAGATATTGAGCAAAGTAGCGGGTTAAATGTAACAAACCAGACTTTATAGCTGCATATTCTACAGGCATTGTCATCGGAGTTTTTGCATAAACATCGAAACGTGGAGCTATCACGCCATAAATCGAAGATATATTTATTATATTTCCACCACCTTCGCGTTTGAAATAAGATGCAAAACGTTGCATCACCAAAAAATACCCTCCGAGGTGCATACCTAGATTGTCACAGAAGTCAGTGTACTCAACATCTTCCATGCGCCTTCCATAGCGAGGGTTGCGCGGATAAGCATTGTTGACAACGGCATCAATTCGACCATAGCGGTCACTAATATTGATAATTAAAGCATCTACCGAACCTTTGTCTGTGATATCTAACTTTGCCGCTACAGCACCCAAAGGATGCTGCTTCTCAATCCCATCCACAACATGTTGAGCTGCCGCCAAATCACTGTCAGCCACCACTGCTTGTCCACCATATTCGGCAATTGCATGACAAAATTTGCGGCCGATTAATCCCGCACCACCAGTGATGACTACCCGTTTACCCTGAAGAAGTTTGCTCACAACTACCCCTCCTGTAGGTTATCCATAGCTCTAATGCTTTTTCGAGACATTAGCAGTTCAACGAGCATAAAGTCCACTTCTGAATCAATGTCTATAGACCGCTCTTCAGGCATAACATACAGACGAGTATCTGAATTGAAGAGTCCCGGGGCATTCATAAGAACATCTCGTGTCCAAGCGTAAACTGAGGCGTTCATATCAAAGCAAGCTGGGGCATCTTGCCTTCGTACATAAGGTGGTGATACTGGTTTAGCTAAGCGAATTACACCGTTCTCACCCTGCTCGACTAGATTAAAGTAAGGTGAACGTCGCGCAGGCATAGCAGTAATTACATTTCCAACACCACTATCTTCAAGTAATTGAACGACTGCACAAATGTCTTCTACATTACGAAGTGGGGATGTGGCATCAAGATCAACGCAGGTATCGAACATAAATCCCAAAACTTTCTCAACATCAGCTACACAGTGGCGAACAACCGGTAGCTTTGCAGCCGTATCGGTTGCCATTTCCACAGGGCGATCTACCAAAAAGGTAGCGCCATACTCCCTGCCTATCGCCAGCATCTCCGGTGAATCGCTGCTTAAGGCTATCGCATCAAACAAACCGCTTGCAGAAGCTTGACGCAGACTATGGGCTAATAGTGGCAACCCGTTCAACTCGCGCAAATTCTTGCCACGTACACCTTTGGAACCAGCTCGAACACACACAGTACAAATTCTCTTCATCGTTTCCTCCAATCGCCGTAAAAGGCAGCCTCTCGTGCCGCATTACACAACACAAGAGTATCAAGAGCTTCATGCACATTGCAGACATGTTCGGGATTTCCAGACAGCATAGCTAAGTGCATCGCACGATAACTTACGTCCCTTTCGCATGGAAAGTGGTAATCCCTTCCGTCAACTCTTAACCTACTATTTATAAGATCAGCCTCGAAGGTGTGCTCAGTAGAGTTAATAATAACCTGACGCCTACCAACTCTATCGAGGTAATTCAACTGGACACCGACGACCGGACATCTATCACTTTCATACACCAGTGAGAAAACATCATCGCTAGTGATTTCAAGTGCACTCATATGCCCCCCAATTGCTGCCACGCGCTGCCAAGGTCCAATCATCCAAGCAAGGTAATCAAGATCATGGCTAAGATCTAACAATACGCCTCCACCCAAATCAGCATGCGCAGAATAGCAGCGACGGTAATCAATGTTTGGCCGCCAACTGGGCAGATACTGCCCAACATAAGCCTGTACCGAAATTAAGTCTTGATTTATCAACATTTCCCGCAATCTAACGATAACGGGATGAAAACGTAAATTGTAAGCTACCCGAAGTTCCCTGAAACTATTCTCCGGCAGCGGAATGGCGCGATCAAATAATGGCTTTTCTACCAGCACATCACCTGAGTGACCTAATTGCGACAACTCTACCAAAGTAGGATAGTGGGCTGCAGTAGCGTTAGCAATAACAACCAGTCCAGGGCGATGTCTAAGCCATGCTTGTTGCAACGAACCGTATCGGTTAGGGAAATCTATGTCTCTAGTGGATACCACGGCCACGTTACAACCCATCTCCGCTAATAATCTGGCGTGCCTGGTACCAATAGAACCATAACCCACAACGAGGACCCGCGATCCAATCACTTAAAAACCTTTTCAAAGTCCACATTAGCTCGCTCGTAATCAGGTAACTGTCCAATATCTAACCAATAACCATCCACATTATGACAACGCGTATAAAGTCCTGCGCTTATCATAGTATCGAACAGAGATGGCATATCGAAGAATTGGCCTGACGGAACAAAATCAAGTGCCCGAGGCGACAACACATACATGCCGGCACTGACAATGAAGTCTAGAATAGGCTTCTCATCTATCCTAACAATACGTTTATCAGTTTCCTGAACAACCCCAAAGGGGACCTTTATCTCATACGGTCGCACCCCCAGAGTAGCATCTGCACCAGATGCTATGTGCGCATCGACCATTTCACCATGATTCCCTTTTGTTAGAAGATCAGCATTCGTTACAACGAATGGGAGCTTTGGCTTATTTGGCAATAAGCTGAGCGCACCTGCGGTACCCATGCGAAACTCTTCGCGTAAATAGCGCACTTCAATACCGAGCGAACTCCCATCCCCAAAGTGGGACTCGATTTGTTCAGCTTTATAGTTAACAGCAAAGAAAAAGTTTCTAAAACCCTGATCCGCGTAACCTCTAACGATAGTTTCTAGTAAAGGACGCGAACCAACCTTGAGCATCGGCTTCGGTGTGACATGCGTCAATTCCGATAAACGAGTACCCATGCCGCCAGCCATAATAACGACCCAATTTTCGCGTGGCGGCACCAACATTAAGTCGTCAAGTAAAGTCAGGCCGACTACACGATTATCTGAATCTACGATTGGAATCTGGTGCAAACCGAGCCGCTTCGCTTGGGCTACCACCGCCGAGATAGCTTCTCCATTATTGGCAGTAGACGGCTTGTGGTGCATCACGACATCGACCCGCTCACTCAACGAAACACCTCGCAAAAGCGCACGACGAATGTCGCCATCACTCAACGTCCCGAGTAGCCGACGATCAGCATCCGTTACGAGTGCAATCTGCGTGCCTACACAATCAATTACCTCTAATGCATCTCGAAGAGATAAATTGGGCGATATTAAAGTTTGTTCCCAGTTTTTCATTTGTTGTATTCTATTTTTTATTTCTCAATAACAATGATCTAGATTATTTGGGTAACTCAAGAAATATCATATCGATTATTTAAATTAGCTTTATGCATTTAACTTTTCACTCAAATAATTTGAATTACTCATTCCTGCTGACATAAATATTACTGAATTTCCTTTAACAAGATAAAAGCTTCTGCTGCTGAAACCCCTGACTGACTCCCTCGCAAGCTAGCCTGTGCTCGTAATGCGGTCTCACTGCGTGGAAAGGGGAACTCCCCCATTTCACTAGCATAAATATTCATGATTTCGAGCTTACGCTCAAGGAAGGGATTAATATCAATGAAAAGGTTTGGCCTAAAACCTGGATCATCAGGACGCAAGCCAAACTCAGTTTCCGACAATGTTTCATAAGCGCGAACCGATCTAACGCTCGGGTAGCGAAAGTTCTTAGCACAGGAAACTGCAGCATCAAATACGACAGCATGGTCGCTGTGTGCGTCATTTCTATAGGGCACATACATCACTTCAGCGCTTATGGACTGAACAACCGTACTCAATGAACTTATTAAGTCACGTTTTGGAACCATATCTAGGGTCATCGTAGGAAAGCCCAGGAAATGTACGCCGGCAAAACCGTAGGCTGATGCCACCCGTTCAATCTCGTCTGTTCGTGAACAAACACGCTCACTGGAGAAGCCCTGTTCCGCCCCAATAGAAGTAACGATTACCCAATGAACGCTGTCGCCCGAGGCAATATGCTTGAGTAGTGTCCCTCCGCAACCAAGTGTTTCATCGTCAGGATGGGGGGCAACAACGAGGATCGTGCTCATTAGTATGTAATATCCTTAACAAGTAAATTTGCATCAATTGGTGTGGATGAAAGAGCATTTGCGATGCGAATAGAAGATTGACCGTCACCGTATGGGTTGACACACTGCTCTACGAGCAACCTATATCTTGAATCAAAGCAAGCCTTATCAATTGCACTCTTAATGAGGTCTTTATTGTGCGGGACAAACTGCACATTCTCGGCGTGCAAGCGCCCCTTCTGGCGATTTCCAATATTTACAACGGGTAACTTAATTAGCGGGGCCTCAAGGATTCCCGCGCTGGAATTGCCAATTAGACATGAGGCATGCCGCATTAGGTTGACAAACTCGAGCCTGGGGATATTCTTGAACGTATGGAGATGGGGCAAATACTCGAATTCACGAATGGCACGAATCATCTGCTGACCCCCAGCGTCCGAGTTGGGGTAGCTGAGTACAGCTGTCAGGCCAAGATCAGCAATAGCCTCAAGCGTAACACGCATCTGGTAGTAAGCGTCGTTAATTTCGGTGGAGATGACGTGCTGAATCACCAATACCAGAGGCTTATCTTCGTGAATAACAAAGCCAAGTCGCTGACCAACTTCCGCTAGCGTCAATTGCGGCAATTGCAGCAAGCGATCAAGTCCTGGATTACCTACATCAAGCACTCGAAAAGGCTGCTCGCCCAAACGCAAAATACGCTCAGCACTCTCAGCGTTAGTAGTAAAGTGCAGGTGTGCCAACTTGGTCACAGCATGCCGAATCTGATCATCGACATTCCCTACCACTCGGTCACCGCCAGCAACGTGAGCAACTGGGATGTTCATATAAGCACCAACAAGCGCGGTAGTCATGGACTCCTCACGATCCCCCAACACTAGAAGCCAGTCGGGTTTTACTCGTAACACCGTCTGGACAAGACCCTGTAACTGAATACCCATACCCTTGACCCTTGATGAAGCTTGATCACCGTTGATCAAACTCTCAATTTCATCAGCAATAACAAAACCATCACTTCGAATCTCTTGCAGGGTAAACCCATAAGCTTCACTAAGATGAGCCCCTGTAACAGCCAACTGCAACTCAAGGTGCGGATGATCTTCAATAGCGCGATACACGGATGACATAATGTCATATTCAGATCGAATACCTGTGATGCCGAGAACTTTTCTCATATTTTCAACTCACTTAACTGGATACATAGAGGCAACCTTGACGAACTGAAAACCAGCATTTACTGCGAATTCCGCGTCTACTTGGCGGTCACCAAAAAATAAAATTTGATGCGGTAAGCAAGATGTTTTTAGAACTCTGATCTCATTAATAATTTTTGTACTCGGCTTGCAAAACTCCGCCCCATAGTGACCAGATATACCAACATTCATCGAATCAAACCAACGGCTAAGTTTAAGTGCATCGAACTTGCGTTGCTGAAGCTTTGCAGAGCCATCAGACACAAGAAAGAGCGAATAGCTTACGCTCAAGGTATCAAGGATACTTTTAACGCGTGGCGCAAGATCCAGAACAGGTTGATAACTCCGAAAGATTTCCAAACAAAGATCAACTGTCTTCTCGACTTCTGACTCAGGAATTCCGGCTTCAGCAGCAGCCTCGGAAAAGATGTATGGGTAGGAGCTACCCTTCTCTAACCAGCGCCGCACCATCCAAGCATGAATGATTTCAACTTTGCCATAGGTTATCGAAGCCAACAACTTGGCGATATCTCGATAAACCTGCGAGATAAAATCTGCTTCATCATAAAGCGTACCATCCATGTCAAATCCCACGATGCGGACAACATCCCAGTCAATTTGAGGGTACAAAGACTTCAGCATAGTACCGTCTCATTTCCAAGCCATATAAAACTGGTTTTGGTAATAAAGTTTGGCCATTGAGTATATTACGCACAATAAGGTCAATCCAGTTTTCAGTGGCGGCAAAACCTAGTGCCATGCCACCAGCGATGCGCGGATTAATCTCGACGAACTTGATACTACCATCGGATAATACGAAGCACTGGATGTTAACTGGTCCGACAAAAGGCAGTCGGTTACAAATCACTCGGACCCAGTCTTCGATGCCTTCATGCCTTTCAACTATGCCTGCAGTCGATTTACCATCTTTCACATTAACACGCCGGCGGGGGACGATGTAAATGGGTTTCGTATCTCGATCACAGAATACGTCAATCGTATATTCAACACCGGTCAACAACTCCTGCGAGACCATGCCATTCATTTGAATCGGTTCGTCGGTGATGCTGACGCCGACGCCGCCACGTCCAAGGCGAGGCTTTACTAGCGGATATTGCTGAGACAGGCTTGTGAGCGGAGTAGGGATACCGTTATTAGCAAAGAACTGGAAGGTTAGCCACTTATCTTGACAAACTGCTATGCTGGCTGGGTCAGATAAGATTATTTGTACACCTAATGCAGAGAAATGTTTTTTTCGCTCAGACCAACCAAGAAGCGACTCATCCAATGAAGGAATCACAACATCGATTTTCTTATCGATTAAAACCTTTTCAATAATCTCCCAAAGACTCGGATCATTAGCGCAAGGTAATACAACAAAGTCGTCTGCAATAACACTACCAAAGCAACGAGCATCAATATCACTAGCTATACAAACATGCCCTGCTTTTTTTATGCTAGAAATTAGATATCCTGCGGTTAAACTACCTGAGGCTTCCGTCAATATCCGGTATCTTGTTTGGGGCAATTTTTGCATAGCTCTAAGAACAGATCATATTTTTTGTAAGACTAAATGATATCTTGCCGTATGACTACCCTTCATTACATCTTCTCGACGAATAAGATTGCATTCCAAAATATCAAACAAACCATCAAACAAAGATTTAATCTGTCCAAAATTGAAGTAAAGCTGTATCGTACCCTCTTCATGGGCACTTACAACAACTTCCTCACCAGTGAACTCTCGAGAATGCTTACTATCATCGCCAGAAACTAAGTCACAATAAAATAAAGCCCCGGGCTGCATGACTCGACATAGCTCGATACTAATAACTCTAGCAAGTTTAAAAGGCATGCTGTCGAGTACGCCATGACTAACTGCTAGTTGAAAAAAATTATCACTCCATGGAAGATGACAAGCATCAGACTGAAGAAGTTTGGTTGAAAGCTCATTAGACCCTCGGATATTCGCCCACTCAATCGCATCCCGAATAGCTGTTTCAGACAAATCTACCCCATAGGCATCCAGCCCCATATCGTGACAGTACATAACATGACGCCCAACTCCACAACCAAGATCAAGAACACGATGCGGTTCTGAGCCTTGGATAACATCTTTAAAATGAGTCAAGCCAACTCGCTTACGCACATATTTTGATATAAATCGAATAACTTCTTCATGAGGATGAAATAAATAATTATCAAGTTTAGAGTAAGAATTTTCCCACTCGACTTTATGGTTATCAAATTGCATACATATTCCTCTCTTAAATTTCTATCAGTTCATCGGGCGCGAAGTCACGAGTTGCTTTTCTACCAATAACTTGATCCCACAACATCGGAGATAAACCAGTACCAGGTCGCTTAACAGTTATATTCTCAGTAGTAAATTCTTCGCTAACTCGAATTGGGCAAGAAGCCACTATGGATTTACGTGCCACAGGCTTATTTTTGAGCTCACTAATTGTTGGACGTTTGATACCGTTACCCATGGCTAGCTCTATATTACGAATCCCAGTAATCATAGCCCTAAGCTCGTGTGGCTCTAAACTAGCTTTGTGATCTGGGCCCGGCAGAGATCGGTCCAATGTAAAGTGCTTCTCTATAACTGTTGCCCCAAGAGCCACCGCAGCAATCGGCACTTCTATGCCATGAGTATGATCCGAATAGCCCACCTCCACGTCGAACGCCTGTTTCATGGTAACCATCGCACGTAGGTTCACATCTTCCATTGGGGTTGGGTACTCGGTCGTACAGTGCAAGACTGTTATTAACTGGCGAGGTGTACCGGCTGTTTCTATAGCTTCAATCGCCGCCTCGATTTCCCCTAGATTGGCCATACCCGTCGACAGCATCAAAGGTTTGCCGAAACGTGACACATAACGTAGGAGCGGTAGATTTGTCAGTTCGCCAGAAGGTATCTTGATTCTTTCAAGGCAGCCCAATTCCATGAGCAAATCAAAGCTCTGAAAATCAAATGCTGTTGAGAAAAAACCAATTCCATGTGCGTAGCACTCTTTAATCAGCACTACATGATCCTCACGCGATAGCTCAAGCTTTTGAATCATCTCAAGCTGGCTTTCGCTACTCCCTGTTGTTTTCTTCTGATATTCAGCTTTAGGCGCAGACGCAGAAACAATATTTTTTGAAATAAAGCTTTGAAATTTCACAAAATCAGCTCCAGCTAAAGCAGCTTCGGCGATTAACTTTTTAGCAAGGGCAATATCCCCATTGTGATTCACACCAACCTCAGCAATGATCAATGTCCTCATCTAATTCTCCTAGCAGGAATGCCGACATAAACCCCATTTGGTTCACAGTCATTGACAACAACAGCACCAGAGCCAATAGTTGTATCTGCACCAATACGACGCTTCAGTTTTTTATTTCCTTGGTTAATGGTAACACCTGCTCCAACCCAAGCACGGGGTTCTACGTGAACATTACCAGTGATGTGTGCTCCTGGAGCTAAATAGACGCAATCATTAATTACAACGTCGTGACTGATGGTTGAATTCAAATTGAAGATACAAAAATCCCCAACCTGAATATTGTTGGTGAAGCGCACTCCGGCACAAACGATAATACCCCGTTTAGCTTCTACCAACTCTCTTTGCCCCTTGCCAAATGAGGCGCTTGGATGAATCAGATTAGTAAAGCGCAAACGTCCCATATAAAGCTGCGAAATTTGTTGTCGAATGATATTGTCGCCAATACCAATTACATAGCCCATGTCCTGATAATCATCGATATCTCTTTCAAGAATGACCTGACCCGAAAATGCCCATGCATCCAACTCAGTCAAGTCTCGCGCTACGTAAACTGGTTCTAAACCAAGCTCCCAGGCGATATCCCCGGCTTCCCTTGCCATGCCCGATGTTCCGAAAATTCCAATTCGACTCATTAAATACTTACCTCCGGCAAAACGCTACTCGGCAGATTAACAACTCGAGCCTCGAGCCACTCGGCGTTGTCCAACTTGCCACGTAAGGCGTTCGCAAAAAGCGGTAAGCGCGTCATCAAAGTCCATATCGGCCTTGTCATCACTCCTGATTTGTTAGTCGATTTCAGTAACTCGTCACGCTGCTCGCCATCATGGCAAATGACACCATTTAACCAATAGTTAGAACAGCAGTCTTTTGGCTCTACGATAGACTGAAGGTCGCTACCCTTAAAGAAATCAATGTAGCGTAAAGCTAAGACTCGCTTGGATGCAAGAAATGATGGCAATTGCTCTAATTGTGCACAACCAAGGGCAGCATTCAAGTTGGGCAGACGGTAGTTGTAGCCAATCTCGTCATGCACGAACTCGTAAGGATGCGAAATCTTCGCCGTAGTTGTTAGGTGCTTGGCGCGCTTGCCGATGATCTCGTCTGTCAGCAACATACCGCCACCACCGGTGGTCATGATCTTGTTACCGTTGAAGCTCAGCACACCGATCTTGCCGAAATTGCCGGTGTGGCGCCCCTTGTAATAACTCCCCAGGGATTCGGCTGCATCCTCCACCAGGATTAAATGCCAGCGTTCGCAGACAGTAACCAGTTCATCGATTTCGACAGGATGACCGAAGGTGTGCATTGGCAGACAAGCTCGTATGCGTCGATGTCCAACACGAGTCCGACAGTCGCCGTGGTCGTCGATTAGTGCGTGTTCTGAAAGCCAAGCCTCCAAAGAGCTGGGAGATAAGCCTAGCGTATGACGGTCAACATCAATAAATAGCGGCTCTGCACCGCAATATGTAATAGCGTTGCACGTAGCCACGAACGTCAGCGATTGCGTCACCACCAAATCACCCGGGACCACATCAACCAACTTTAACGCGATATGAAGCGCTGCCGTACCATTCATCACTGCAACAGCAGAGGGGCTAGTGGTAAACGTGGCTATGTCCTTTTCAAAGCAGTCAACATATGCTCCAACGCTGGAAACGAAGGTTGAATCTATCGTGTCTGTCACCAACTCTCGTTCACGACCCCTAAAGACAGGCGCATGCAAAGGAATGAACTCCTCTGTGCAGTATTGGTCACGTATAAAACGAATAAGAGAATCGAACATTTTTTGTTAAACGTTATAGATGTTAGTCTTGTATTTAGCTAGGTTTTTTGCTTGCGTAAACCAGTCTACAGTTGCCTTCAGACCTGTCCTGATGTCATATGCCGGCTCGAACCCTGTTAGCTCTCGAATCTTCCCGTTATCACACCACAGACGGAAAACTTCAGACTTTTCTGGACGAAGTCGCTGCTCATCAACAAGAAACTCCACATCACTATTCATTAGTTCTCGAATCAAATTAAGTGTATCCCCGACCGATATTTCAAAGTTAGACCCGATATTCACGGTTTCGCCGATTGCCTTCTCGCAGCGTGCCAGTTCAAGAAAGCCCCTGCATGTATCGGCTACATAGTTAAAGTCACGCGTAGGAGTCACATCCCCAAGCTTGATTTGCTTTTGTCCGCTGGCAATCTGGCTAATGATTGTTGGAATAACTGCACGGGCAGACTGCCGAGGCCCATAAGTATTAAAGGGTCGTGCGATAGTTAGCGGCAAGTCGAACGCGTTAAAAAAACTCATAGCCATTGTGTCGGCGCCAATCTTTGAGGCGCTATAGGGGGACTGTGGCTGCAAAGGGTGCTTTTCGTCGATCGGAACATATTGGGCTGTGCCGTATACCTCGCTGGTTGAGGTGTGGATTATGCGTTTCACGCCATTTTCAAGTGCTGCTTGGCAGATATTGAGAGTACCTTTGACGTTCGTATCCACGTAGCTGTCGGGAGCCACATACGAATAAGGTATAGCAATCAATGCCGCTAAATGAAAAACGATATCGACCCCTTTCGAAATGTGCTTGCAGTAATGAGGGTCACGTACATCGCCGTTAAGGACTTCAATTTCATTTATGCATTCGACATCTTCCAGCCAACCCCAATAGTTAAAGGAGTTGTATTGGGACAAAGCCTTTACTCTATAACCCTGTTTAACTAGAAGCTCGGTCAGATGCGAGCCTATAAAACCATCAGCTCCGGTCACCAAGACAGATTCTTGTTTTTTGCTCATGCCTTTTGTATTCCTTGTTAACTACGGTTTTCTACCTCGGATTTGAGGGCTTCAATCTCAGCTGAAAGCATTTCATACTCATCCATCTTACGCATTAAAAATGCGCTAAGTAATCAATATCTTTTCAGCTAACCCATGGGGGGTAAATACATAGATATACCCAAACTTATTCTTCGAAAAAGTAAAGTTTTTCATCTTGACCCAGCCTTTATCAACCAGAGACTTGAGACAGTAATTCACACTCCCAACACTCACTCCCAAAGACTGCACTAACTCTCTTTGAGTCAAGTCTGGATTCTGTTTCAGCAAACGCATCACCTTATATTGTGTTTCTTCTTGAGCGGTAGCTCTAGTGTTGTTCAAGTGCTTCTTTATTTGGGTTTGATCAAGTTTTAGAGACGCTACCGCTATGCCCGACCTAGCCAAACTTATCAGCATCTCACTGAATTTTATAAGTATTGAATGAATTTGAGAATGCTAATTCCCGATCTCGAGCGCTATTTGTTTCCCTTACAAGATTATCCAATGGAAACACTCTCTTTTAAATTTTTTAAGGCATTCTCAAAGCCAGCCTCTTCTGATTGAATAAACTCAAAACTCAAAGCCTCAATCTCTTCTTTCAAAGTTTGGTACTCCTGCATTTTACGTTTCAAAAATGCTCCCGTGAGTGCTTTCTTCTCAGTCAAACCTTGCGGAGTCAGAAAGTATACGTAGACCCACTTATTTTTATTATTTTTGAAGTTTTCAATTTTTACAGCTCCCTTGGCTATCAGGGCATTCAAGCAATAATTGACTCCACCCAAACTCACCCCCAAAGATTTAGACAGCTCTCTTTGACTTAGCTGCGGGTTTACCTCCAATAAACGCAAGATTCGAAACTGAAGATCAGATGACATTATTCATTGGGGAAGTTTATTTGAGTTGCTTGCCCTAGGAGGTGAAAAATTTGGCACGCTACCGCCCTACTGAACAACTCAGCAGAACGAACTTTACTCAATAATTTCAATTACTTATAGTCTTTTTACTACTAAAACTGCATTAATAGTTAATTAATAGCTTTAGCCTTAGCCTTAGCGTTCAATTATGAACATTATAACTAAATTGTTGTAACCATTATCTTTTTTGAGTTCTAAAAACTATAATTCACGGCTATGGAATTATTAGTTCTCGCGTTTTTTGTCAGCCTTGCCACAACCCTTGTTTTGATCAGGTACCAGCACCTTCATGAGAAGGTGACCAATGATCATGATTTATCAGGTCCTCAAAAGTTTCATACATACCCCGTTCCCAGAATTGGTGGCGTGGCTATATTTCTGGCCTTAGTGATCAGTGCGTGGGTTTTACACAGCGTCCTCTCACTTGAAAGGGGTTTGTTGCTGCTTCAAATCTGTTTATGCGCACTACCTGCTTTTACAATTGGCTTGATTGAGGATCTCACTAAAAAAATGGGGGTTAAAACCCGTTTAATTGCTACAGCAGTTTCTGCTTATATGGGTGTCTATTTTTTAAATGCTCTGATCACCAAAATACAGATTCCAGGTGTTGATTGGGTGTTAAGTGTCGGTGTCATAGCAATCATCTTCACCGTAATTGCTGTCACAGGACTGGCTAATGCTTATAACATCATTGATGGCTTCAATGGTCTAGCCAGCATGGTTGCCATCATCAGCCTATTAGCTATAGGATATGTGGCATTTAAAGCAAATGACCCTGTCTTAGCTTCAATCTGCTTGATCGTAATTGGTGCCATTGGTGGCTTCTTTATTTGGAATTACCCAAGAGGTTTGATATTTTTAGGTGATGGTGGTGCCTACCTAATTGGATATTTGATTGCTACTTTGTCTATTTTGTTGGTGATTCGAAATCCAAGTGTGTCCCCATGGTTTGCACTACTAGTAAATGCTTACCCCATCTTTGAAACACTCTTCACCATTTGGCGTCGTAAAGTTCATCAAGGTAAAAATCCTGGTCTACCAGATGGAGCCCACTTTCACTCACTTATTTATCGTCGCGTGATTCGATGGGCGGAAGTGCATGAATCCAATGAGACTGCATCGTATGCCAAAAATGCAAAGACCTCACCTTACTTGTGGCTCTTATCTAGCTTAGCAGTCTTCCCAGCAATTGTGTGGTGGCAAACAACCTGGATCTTGCAATGCTTTGCTTTATTGTTTTGTGTTTCGTATGTGATGGTCTATAACGCAGTGGTGAAGTTCAAAACCCCAGGCATCTTTAAATTACTGAAGTGATTTAATAATTTTTTAAGCAATTAAAAATTTGGTTATTTTTTATTTGATGGATTGTCTGCAAAGATAATTGCGTTCTCAGATTGGGTGTTTACTTCAAAAGTAAATATAGAAATGAATACAGCAACAATTAATGCATCTGGAGCGCAAAAATTAAGCGCTCAATTTTCTTAATTGCGGCAATTGAATCTGCAGCTTTTGTATTGAGCCCAATACCTCAACCAACAGCACAGCTCTTGATAAACCATCAGGTAAGGTTTGAAGTTTTTCAAAAAAACCTATGAAGCCTTTGAATGGTCCTTGAGTAATCTCAATCATTTCACCGGGCTTAAACAGCTCATGCAAAGGTTCTTCTTTGGTGCAACGTTGCTTTAAACAATCAACAATCGTTTCAGGTATTTCTATTGGGTCTGTTGTAGCGCCAAACCTCAGAAGCTGAGAGACACCCCTGGTTGACCTAATTGGAAACCAATTACTGGTGACATCAGATAAACGGATGAATAAATACCTTGGAAACAATGGCTCAGCGGCCAGATGAATTTTGCCCTGTTGTTTTTTTTGAACTTGGCAGGTTGGCAAAAAGACTTCAAAGCCCTGAGCTTGAAGATTTTCTAGAGCTCTGAATTCTTCTCTGACCTTGGTATGAATCACATGCCATTTCATAGATAAGAGATCCTACGTAATTTAATTCTTAGCTACCAAGAGTGTTTAGACTTAATATTTAATTAGCCGCTTTATAAGTTTGATAGCCTCGCTTACCCAACATCAATAGAAGCCCCAAAAATAAACCCGCAAACAAGCCAGCAATTAGAGCTATTATTTTCTTAGGTGCTACAGGAACATCAGAAGCATAAATTGGTGAGACTAATTTTGCTTGCCTTGAATCTGCACTTGTAATAAAAGTATTTAAACGCAAGATCTCTTCGGTTAAAAATTTAACCTCATCTCGATTAGCTAAATAAGCAGCAGAAAGAGCAGCTCCAGATTTATCAGCTCGAGAAACCAGCGACTGTGAGTTAGTTAAACGATCTTGATATTTAACTAGCAGAGTTTTGGCTTCTTCAATGTAGGGCTTAATAATTGCATTTTGAGAAGCTTTGATATTTTCAAATAATGATTTTGCGCATGCAATTGCAGTTTCTTTATTATCACGATTGATTTTTAGCTCAATCATTGATCCAACCCCCTTCACTGCGGAAAATTTTGCAGATGCAACCAAGGTTTCAGAAGGGGTAGCAGAGGATTCAAAACCACATACTTTGATTTCTTGAGCTGAATAAGTGGTTGGAAGCTTTAATCTAGCCATCAACAAAATAGGGTCTTCAATATTGACCCCCAGAGGATTAGTGTTATTGTTACTGTTGGCACTGATTTGAGCCATCTGTATTTGAGCAGTGGCTTGATATTGATTCGGGGTCACCCACAAATAAGCAATTGATCCAAGCAATCCCAATAAACCTGTCAAGATAATTGCTTTCCAAGACTCAACCAAGAAATCAACAATATCTTTGAGCGAAATTTCATCTTCAAAATTTGAATTGAAATTTGGGTTGATATTGTGGTCTGACATGGTTTTTATCCGTTTCCTAATTTTTAGTAATTATAGCTTGATACCGTACCAAATCAGCCCCAAAGCCTCACTCCAGATCAAACGCATTCTTTCTATCCCAGCGGTGCTGGGATAGAAATCCAGAGGGTGAAACTGATCTTTTTGGTAAAAACCCATGGGAGCTGGTGTGACCTTGAGACCATGCTTTTCAAATACAGCTTGGGCTCTGGGCATGTGCCAAAAATGAGTGACTAAATAGATATGGGTAATACCTTCTTGCTTCAGCATTTTGACTGAAAACGCTGAATTTTCCTCAGTGGTTTTTGATTGTTTTTCAACCCAGCGAGCCTGAACCTGAAACTCATTATTTAACACTTTCTGAGTTAACTCTGCTTCCGTTAGTTCATTGCCGGATGTGGCGTCAGGAGCACCACCAGTGATTAATATGGGCAAATGAGTTGCTTGAGACAAAGTGACACCATACCTGACTCTTTCCATGGCTCTGGCTTCGATATTTTGGTCTTGATATTGTGGATATTCAACAGCACCACTTCTGCGCCCACCACCCAAGATCACAATCGCTTGTTCTGCTCCTAGCTTTGAAAAGTTAGTTGCGCCACTTTGTTGAGCGCTTTGATTGCCATTGTGTTTGCTTTCTAAAACTTTAAGATCTAGTGGTGCTGACCAACTGATGATACCGCCCAAGGAATTAGTTAGCTGTACAGCTAAGTAGTTAGTGCTGGTTAGCCAAATCATCAAAACACTAAAAACAATTAGGAATTTTTGTAAAAGCTCACGCTTTTTCAACAAAAAAAGCGGGAGCAGTATCAGCCATAGCCAAATACCCGGCGGCATCAGTAGTTGCGCTATCAGATTGCGCACGGCCCATTCATAAGTCCATGTTTCCATACCGATGATTTTAATCTTTTCCTCACCTTAATTGACTACTTTGGTTTTTTTATTTTTATTAATAAGTCATTAGATTCATTCATGTAATCCACTTCCTACAACAAAATCAGAACTATTCTCTACACAAATCTGACTATCCTCTTTATTCGAGCTTTTTCTTATTCAACTTTAATAAAGGGGTTATCAATGGGTATTCGTATGAAGTATTTTCCACATGAATCAGGAACTAATAGTGAGCAAGCAGCGGCCATGAATGCCGCTCTTGTGACTGAATTAGAAATGGATGCAAAGCCGGCATCCATGATCACCACCAAGAATCGTGCTTGCGAATTTTTCATTCAAAAAGCCAAACTCAAAAACCTTAACCCCATCACATGCATGGGCAGTCTTGGTCTTAATTCAAGCAAGTCAATTCAGTTCTTTAATGGAGATCACAAGCATGTTGAATTCTTGCGCTTACTTCATGCCATCACCATGATTGGTTTTGACGTGAAGATTTCTTTAACACCTTCCG
>JACCDV010280234.1_pt1 | contig 49037 bp, 40 predicted proteins | sample 7446131 | NCBI WGS metagenome assembly JACCDV01 (sample SAMN15323448, study PRJNA562643) | freshwater metagenome | isolation source: river surface water | place: USA:Blue River Watershed | collected 2017-08-17
CGATCTTGGGGGTTAAACGCACCTCCTTCACCACAATGTGGGTCTGGTTTTGACGCGCTTCCCGTGCCTTCTGTGCAACTTCGTACTTGTACTTTCCGAAGTCCATGATCTTGCAAACAGGTGGATTAGCTTCTGGCGCGATCTCAACTAGGTCGAGACCAACTTCATCTGCCATCTTTAACGCTGTATCGATATCGACAACTCCAACTTGTTCGCCGGTATAACCGATCAAACGAATTTCGGGTGTGCGAATTCGATCATTGATGCGTGGTTCAGTGCTGACTTTGAGCTCCTTCGGTTCGTTAACGCTTTGGAGTAACAGCGCTGCAAAAGAAAACCGCAAGGGCAAGAGAAATACTTCTCTCATCCGACAAACCAGCCCGCACTAGTGGCGATGAAGGTGGGAGCGGTAACTCCTCTTGCAGTGGTTGTTACGCCACTGGTCTGGAGCAAAGATTACCCGCTTGGGGTGGAAAAGGCGAAATTGAGCGCAAATCCCAGGGGGCGCTACTGGAGCCAGAGCACTACCCTTGAACCATGGCCAAGGAAAAGAAGATTTTCGACATCACCAGTGCGCAAAATGCGCTTACTCGTGATCAAGCTGGTCGTCAGAAGCGGTACTTCATCTCGATGATGATCCGTACCGCCTGCTTTATTTTGACGGTGATCTTGCCTAGCCCTTATCGCTGGTTTGCTTTGGCAGGTGCCGTAACCCTTCCTTACTTTGCCGTAGTGATTGCTAATGCTGGCCGCGAGACAATATCGCGTGGTGCAGATGTCGTTGAAGAAAAACCGCTAGCGCTCGATTAATTTATGTCATCAGTTCAAAAAAGTAAGGAACCATGGGCCTTCTTTAAAAGCCTGGTTGCCTTAGCTCTTATCCTCTTATGTATCTGGGCGGCTCAATGGCAGTACCAACGCGGCGTTGATCGTCATGCGCGAAATACCATTATCGAAGAACGGATTGCAAAAGCTCCGATATCTCTTACCGCCATTGATGAGGATCTTTCAAAGAATGAGTGGCAGCGCGTAACTACAGAAGGCATCTTTGATCAATCTCAACAAATCTTGCTCAGAAATCGATACTCCGAAGGCAAGTATGGTTTTGAAGTATTAACTCTGTTTACAAACACCGCCGGAGAAAAGTTCTGGGTAGATCGAGGATGGGTTCAAGCTGGTGCAACCGCAACCACCGCCCCGGTTGTTACCAAGGTACCAACAACTAATGTCAGTATCACCGGTCGTTTTCGTTTGGACTCTTCACTTCCCCGCGGTTCATTTTTTGCCCTACCAGGATCTGGAGAAGGTTTAGTTTCAGAGCTCAATGCACAATCGCAGATGGATACTCAAAAATTCTATTTGGATCTTTTAAGTGGATCTGATCCATCACTGACACCAAAGGTTCCTGCCCAGCTCCCATCACTAAGCGATGGGCCGCACATGGCATACGCCTTACAGTGGCTTTTCTTTGGTGGATTGATTATTTATGGGCGAATATTAATTAGGCGTACCCGTTAAATCCTGACGGTTGTACAGTTCGGAGTAAAGACCACCCTGGGCAACCAATTGATCATGCGTTCCACGCTCGACGATTGCACCTTTTTCCAGAACTAAAATCTGATCAGCATCTCGCACAGTGCTTAAGCGGTGGGCAATAACAATACTTGTTCTTCCTTTGAGCGCAGTTTGTAACGCCGCATGCACCAACTGCTCATTCTCTGAATCAAGATGGGCTGTGGCCTCATCCAAGATCACAACAGCTGGAGATTTAAGAAGCAATCGCGCAATTGCCAGGCGCTGCTTTTCGCCACCAGATAAACGGTGACCACGCTCTCCCACCATTGTGTCTAATCCATTAGGCAGGGATTCAATCAGAGTCCAGATTTGCGCAGCTTTGCATGCATCCATCATCTCTTCATCTGTCGCATCCTCTTTTGCATAACGAAGATTCTCCGCGATCGTTTCGTGGAAAAGATGTGCATCCTGCATAACAACACCGATCGAATCTCTTAGAGACTCAAGGGTTAAATCTCGAATGTCATGGCCATCAATAGAGATGGAACCATCTGTAACATCATAGAGACGTGGCAATAATGCGCTGATCGTTGTCTTTCCGGCACCTGACGGCCCAACAAGTGCGGTCATGGTTCCAGGCTCTGCGATGAAGGAGAGGTTCTTTAAAACCTGTCCACTCTGCACAGTTTCAGCTTTTGCAGCTGACTCAAGAGAGGCTAATGAAATCTCTTCGGCGCGAGGATAAGAAAAATTAACATTCTTAAATTCAATCCGTGGCTCTTTTGTTTTCAAGATAACGGCATTCTCTTTGCTCTTGACCATTGGTTCTAGATCAAGAACCTCAAAAACCCGCTCAAATGAAACAAGTGAGGTCATTACATCAATACGAACATTTGAGAGTGCGGTCAAGGGACCATAAAGGCGAGCAAGTAATGCGGTGATCGCAAGCAAAGTTCCAACTGTTACACCACCTTGGATTGCTAAGTGACCACCAATTCCATATGCAAAAGCGGTAGCAATCGCAGCAACGCTAGTAAGTGCGATAAAGAAGAGTCGATTAAGCATCGCCATTTTGATACCGATATCGGCTACTCGACGCGCTCGACTTCTGAAGTACTCGCGCTCGGCATTTGGTTCGCCGTAAAGAGCCACAAGCATCGCTCCCGAAACATTGAAACGTTCAGTCATGGTGCTAGACATTTCAGCGTTGACGCTAAATGACTCGCGAGTGAGAGACTGCAAACGTCGTCCAACCCACTTTGTCGGGATGAGGAAAACCGGAAGCAAGAGAAGTGAAAATATTGTTATCTGCCACGAGAGGATGAGCATGGTGACCGAAACCAAGGTCAAGCTAACAACGTTGCTGACCACGCCCGATAAGGTTGCAGTAAATGCTTGCTGAGCACCGATTACATCGGAGTTAATTCTGGAGATCAACGCACCTGTTTGGGTTCTGGTGAAAAATGCGATCGATTGCTTTTGGACATGCGCAAAAACTAGAGAGCGTAGGTCGTAGATCAGCCCCTCACCTATTCGGGATGAGAAGTAACGTCCAAGCATGTTAAATCCTGCATCTGCGATTGCGAGCAAGCCAACAAGAATTGCAAGATTTGTAACAACCGATGGATCCTTTGGAATTACACCTTCATCAATCAAGCGCTTCAAAAGTAATGGGGTTGCAACGACTAAGCCAGCATCCACAACAACGGTGGCTAAAAAGATAATGATGCTTTTTCTATAAGGACGAGCAAAAGAGAAGATTCTCTTAACCGTTCCGGGCTTTAGCTTTTGCTCCTTCACTGAAGGATCTGCAGTCATTGAGCGGTGGGTCATCCACGCTGCATGCATCGACATAGTTAAACGGTGAAGCCGAGAGCGCGCAGCTGATCTCTTCCATCATCGGTGATCTTGTCTGGACCCCAAGGTGGCATCCACACCCAATTGATCTTTACATCTGTAGTCATTCCGGCAAGTGCTGCACGTGTCTGATCTTCAATTACATCTTGAAGTGGACATGCCGCTGAGGTCAAGGTCATATTAAGAATTGCAATGTTTGCCTCATCGACCATTACATCGTAGATAAGTCCAAGGTCAACAACATTGATACCAAGTTCAGGATCGACAACATCCTTCATCGCCTCTGTTACATCATCAACGCTAGTAGCCATTACTTGTCTCCCCCTGTGGTTGTGTTAATTCTAACCGCTGCATCCTTAAAGGCCATCCAACCCAACAATGCGCACTTAATGCGGGCTGGAAACTTGGAAACTCCAGCTAGGGCAACAGCATCCTCAAGCACATCGGGGTTGCCCTCTTTGCTGCCCTTGCTTTGCATGAGTTCAGTGAACTCATTAAGGATTGCATCTGCCTGCGCAAAGCTCTTATTGACCAGAAGATCACTGGCGATCGAGACGCTGGCTTGTGAGATTGAGCAGCCAACACCATCCCAGGTAACAGATGTGATCTTTCCATCCTTGGCTGAAAGATTGAGAGTAATCTCATCTCCACAACTTGGGTTTACGTGATGCACCTGTGCGTCATAACTGCTTGTTAACCCCTTATTGAGAGGGTGTTTGTAGTGATCCAAAATTACTTCTTGGTAAAGGCTGTCTAGTTCCATTATGCAAAGTACTCCTGAGCTCCGCGAATCGCAGCAAACAACGCATCGCAATCTGATTCATCATTGTAAAGATATAAAGATGCACGTGTTGTTGCTGGCACACCTAACTTTCTTGTCAGCGGCCAAGCACAGTGATGTCCTGTTCGTACCGCGACACCTTGGCTATCTAGATACTGACCTAAATCATGAGGATGAATCTGACCCACGGTAAATGAAACAGAGCCACCACGAGATTGCGTTGTTGTTGGCCCAACGATCGATAGCTCTGGAATCTCCAACAAGCCATTGAGCAGGTAACCCGTTAAATCAACTTCATGTGCAAAGACATTGTGCATACCAATAGCGGTCAAGTAATCAATCGCTGCACCAAGACCAACCGCTTGCGCCATATTAGGAACACCTGCCTCAAATTTGCGAGGTGCAGGTGCCCATGTTGCCGATGTCATCGTGACGGTTTCAATCATCGATCCACCGTAAAGAAATGGTGGTAACTCCTCTAACAAGGAGCTCCATAAGACGCCCACGCCAGTCGGGCCAACAGCTTTATGTCCCGAGAACGCTAGGAAGTCAACACCAAGAGTGCTGACATCAATAGGCATATGAGGAACTGATTGGCAGGCATCTAGAACAACTACCGCTCCGACCTCATGAGCCCGTTTAACTATGGCTTCTAGTGGATTAATAGTTCCTAATACATTTGATTGATGGGTTAAGGAAACTACCTTTGTGCCTTCGGTGATTACTGAGTTGATATTGGATAGATCTAAACGTCCATCTGGAGTAACTTCAAACCATTTGAGTTCAGCACCAGTGCGCGCCGCCAACTGTTGCCATGGAATGAGATTTGCGTGGTGCTCCATTTCAGTAACCACGATGCGGTTTTTTTCTGTCAGTGCAAAGCGATTTCCCGGTTCGGCATTTCCCATGGCATAAGCAACAAGGTTGAGAGATTCAGTTGCGCTCTTGGTGAAGACAATCTCTTCTTCCTTTGCGCCTAGAAACTTTGCAACCTTTAAACGAGCCCCTTCAAAGGCATCTGTCGCTTCCTCTGCCAATTGGTGTGCACCGCGGTGAACCGCTGCATTATGAAGCTTGTAGAAATCACTTTCAGCCTCAATGACTGAAAGGGGCTTCTGACTGGTAGCCCCGCTATCTAGGTAAACAAGTTTTTTGCCGTCGCGAATAGTACGTTGAAAGATTGGGAAATCTTTACGTACATTCGCAACGTTAAAACTCATGCCTCTTACTTGCTCACATAATCTGCGTAACCATTTGCTTCTAGCTTTTCAGCAAGCTCTGGTCCGCCTTGTTCAACAACTCGACCATTTGCAAAAACATGCACGAAGTCAGGTTGGATATAACGCAAAATACGTGTGTAGTGAGTAATCAAGATAACGCCCAGATTGTTTGCCGCCTTTGCACGGTTGACTCCTTCAGAGACGATGCGAAGTGCATCAACATCAAGTCCAGAATCTGTCTCATCCAGGATCGCCATCTTTGGCTTAAGAAGTTCTAGCTGCATGATCTCGTGGCGCTTCTTTTCTCCACCAGAAAAACCTTCATTGACATTACGGGTTGCAAATGAAGGATCCATGTTCAGGGCTTCCATTGCATCCTTAACCTCGCCCACCCAGGTACGAAGCTTTGGAGCCTCGCCACGAAGTGCTGTTGCAGCGGTACGAAGGAAGTTAGATACAGAAACACCTGGTACCTCAACTGGATACTGCATCGCAAGGAAAAGACCTGCCTTAGCGCGCTCATCAACACTCATCTCAAGAACATCGACGCCATCGAGTGTGACTGTTCCGCCAGTAATTGTGTACTTAGGGTGTCCTGCAATTGAGTAAGCAAGAGTTGATTTACCTGAACCGTTAGGTCCCATGATTGCGTGGGTCTCGCCGGAATTGATTGTCAGGTCAACACCCTTGAGGATGTCTACCGTTCCGTTATCTGTATCAACAGATACCTGCAGGTTACGGATTTCTAGTGTGCTCATTATCTTCTCTCTTCTCTCGTTACTAAATCTCTACCGTGACGGCGTTTCCGTCGATTGATACCGCATATGTTTCAAGTGGAATATTTGCTGGGAGGGTTAACGCCTCACCAGTGCGAAGATCAAACTCAGCGCCATGTAACCAGCACTCAATTTTGAACCCAGTGACATCGCCCTCAGACAATGAAGCATCTGAATGGGTGCAGGTATCTGCAACTGCAAAGACCTCATCCCCTACTCGCGCAACACAGATGCTCTTTCCATCTTTCTCAATGCGGACGGGCTTACCTTCTGCGATTTGATCAAGAGCTAAATCAGCCATTGTGCGCCGCCTTTTCCAGCTCAGTATCGATACGGTCCATGATTCTGTTTTGGACAACCTCATCACCGATCTCGGAGACAATTTCATTAAAGAAACCACGAACAACTAGGCGACGTGCATCTGCCATAGCGATTCCACGTGACATCAAGTAGAAAAGTTGTTCATCATCAAAGCGACCAGTTGTACTTGCGTGACCTGCTCCGACAATTTCACCGGTTTCGATCTCAAGATTTGGAACTGAATCTGCACGTGCGCCATCGCTAAGTAAAAGATTGCGATTGAGCTCGTAGGTATCTGTTCCTTCTGCCGCCGCGCGGATCAACACATCACCAATCCATACGGTGTGTGCATCCTTTCCTGCAAGAGCGCCCTTGTAGTTCACATTGGATTTTGCATGTGGAACAGCATGATCAACATGGTTGCGATGCTCCATGAACTGACCAGCTGTAGCGAAGTAAACACCCAGAAGATCAGCTGATGCACCAGGGGCCTTGAACTCAACTGTAGGAAGGATACGAACAACATCTCCGCCAACTGTTACGGTGATTGATTTGAAGGTTGCATCCTTATCGATAACCGCATGGTGCCGAGCTGTGTAAACAGATTTAGATTCAAACTCTTGAAGGGTTACAAACTTTAGGTTGGCACCTGGAGCACAATAAATCTCAAGATCCTCAGCCAAGACTGTGTCTGTTGTGTTTTCAATGATCACTGTCGCTACCGCATGTGTTCCGAGGGAGATTCGTACCCTTGAAAACTCGGCGGTATCTAGAGCACCTGCTGCGCGGCCCAAAAAGATTGGCTCAGCAACTTCGGTGTTGGCAGCAATAGCAAGGTGAGCTACAGATGTTGCCGCTCCCCTTACACGTTCGATGATGACATCATCAGATGCAGCCAGTGGTTCTAGGTTTTCACGAGTAAAGGTAACTCCTGAAGGAAGGGCCGCCTTAGTGATCAGCGAGTTGCGATCTGATTGAACCGCAGTCCCATCATGCAATCCACGGAGTCGTTTCAGAGGCGTGAAACGCCACGCCTCTTCTCTTCCCGTAGGAGTTAAGTAATTAGTAGTTAAAACTGACATTAACCGACTGCACCTTCCATCTGAAGTTCAATAAGACGATTGAGTTCAAGCGCGTACTCCATTGGAAGCTCACGTGCGATTGGTTCGATGAATCCACGAACGATCATCGCCATGGCCTCATCCTCATTCAAGCCGCGTGACATCAAGTAAAAGAGTTGATCATCGCTTACCTTTGAGACTGTTGCTTCGTGACCCATAGAAACATCATCTTCACGAATGTCTACATATGGGTAAGTATCAGAACGAGAAATTGTGTCAACCAACAAAGCATCACACTTAACAGTGCTTGCGGAGTGGTGTGCACCTTCTTGTACCTGTACTAAGCCACGGTATGAGGTACGCCCTCCACCGCGAGCAACTGATTTCGAAATAACTGATGAAGATGTGTAAGGAGCTGCGTGAACCATCTTTGCTCCAGAATCCTGGTGCTGTCCTTCTCCAGCAAAAGCAAGTGACAATGTCTCGCCCTTTGCGTGAGGACCCATCAAGAAGATTGCAGGGTACTTCATTGTTACCTTTGAGCCGATGTTTCCATCTACCCATTCCATGGTTGCACCTTCTGCACATGTAGCGCGCTTTGTAACCAAGTTGTACACATTGTTCGACCAGTTTTGAATAGTGGTGTAACGAACGCGTGCACCCTTTTTAACAATGATTTCTACAACTGCAGAGTGAAGCGAATCTGACTTGTAGATGGGTGCTGTACAGCCTTCTACATAGTGAATGTATGAATCCTCATCAGCAATAATCAAGGTGCGCTCGAACTGACCCATGTTCTCAGTGTTGATACGGAAGTAAGCCTGCAATGGAATATCTACATGGACACCCTTTGGAACATAGATGAATGAACCACCAGACCACACAGATGTATTGAGTGCAGCAAACTTGTTATCTCCAACAGGAATTACAGTTCCGAAGTACTCCTTGAATAGCTCAGGATGCTCCTTTAGCGCAGTATCTGTATCAAGGAAGATAACTCCTTGCGCCTCTAGATCCTCACGAATTGAGTGGTAAACAACCTCAGACTCGTACTGTGCGGCAACACCTGACACAAGGCGTTGCTTTTCAGCCTCTGGAATACCCAAGCGATCGTAAGTATTTTTAATCTCATCTGGAAGGTCATCCCAAGTTGTCGCTTGCTTCTCTGTCGAACGAACGAAGTACTTGATCGTGTCAAAGAAGATTCCTGAAAGATCTGATCCCCAATTTGGCATCGGCTTCTTCTCAAACAAAGCAAGGCCCTTAAGGCGAAGGTCAAGCATCCACTGTGGTTCAGATTTCTTCGCTGAGATGTCACGGACTACATCTTCATTGATTCCTCGCTTAGCGTTATCGCCAATCGAGCTCTTATCTGACCAGCCGTATTCATAGTTGCCGAGACCGTCGAGTTCTGGATGTGCTGTTGTCATGCACGGACCTTTCCCTTACTTGTGTTTGTTTGTGAACTTTGATTTTTTGAACTGCGCGCCGAGGGGATGAAGGTAGTACACACGCCATCACCATGAGCAATTGTTGCTAAACGCTGGACATGTGTCCCAAGAACCTTTGACAATGCTTCTGTTTCAGCCTCGCACAATTGCGGAAATTCAGCGGCCACATGTGCGATTGGGCAGTGATGCTGACACAACTCTTCACCCATTGGTTTTTCAGTAACTGTTGCTGCATACCCTTGCTCAGAGAGAAAGGTTGCAAGTGCATCAACCTTGTGCGAGCGCTTTGTGATCGCGATAGTTGCCTTGCGTTCGATGTCATCTGCGCGTGATTGGGCAAAGGCGTTGACAAGATGTTCGCCAGATTGAGCTGACATAAATTTCAGCGCGGCTACCGCTAAATCATCATATGAGTGCTCAAAAGTTTCGCGACCTTTATCTGACATCACAAATACTTTTGATGGGCGTCCACGGCCACGTATCGATGATGCACGTGGATCACGAGCTTCTAAAACCCCATCAGCAACCAGCAAATCCAGGTGTCGACGGATACCAGCTGGGGTAAGACCTAGACGCTCCCCCAAGACAGCTGCGGTAGATGGTCCATTTTCAAGGATTGAACGGGCGACGAGATCACGGGTACGGGAGTCATCTCCCACCTGAGTTCCACCGGTCAATTTCACAACAGTATTGTGTCGTAATTCGACACGTTCAGCCACTCGGAAGCGAGCGGGTCGGCGGAGTCATAGGCTACGGGTATGAGCACACTGCGAGCACGGGCAGCACGAGTTTTATCCCCGGCAAGCGGCTTTCTCCTCTTTGCCCAAGCTGCCATTGTTGTTACCGGTGGCGCGGTTCGACTAACAGGCTCTGGGCTGGGTTGTCCTACCTGGCCTGAGTGCACACCAGGCTCATATACCCCGAAGCCATACCAAGTTGAGGAACAGGTCAAGGTTTGGATTGAGTTTGGAAATCGCTTACTGACCTTTGTTTTAGTTCTTGCGGCGATCGTAGTTGTCCTTAGTGTGTTGGCCTCCGGAAGAAAGGATCTTCGCGGTCTTGCCTTAGGTCAGGTACTGGGAATTGTTGGCCAAGGAGTTCTTGGCGGCATTACTGTCTTAACTGGTTTACACCCAGCAACCGTTGCTGCGCACTTTCTGCTGTCGATTATTTTGATCGCAGGTGCTACCTCACTTCGGGCGCAGAGATTTGCTCCGCTAGAAGCCAACCAATCACCGCTTTTGATTCAAAAAATTGCAAAGGCGCACATCATCACCACATTTTTGGTTTTGATCTTAGGAACAGTTGTAACAGGTACAGGCCCGCATGCAGGTGATGCAACAGCCCAACGATTCCCTTTTGATCTGCGAACTGTTGCTTGGATACATGCAGATGTAGTAATCGCTTTATTTGGAATTACCTTTGGCTTCTTTGTTGTCAGCGGAGTATCGGAACACACAAAGAAGAGGCTGAAGATTTTCTTTGCAATCGCTTTGGGCCAAGGGCTGATCGGATATGTGCAGTGGTTTAGCGATCTGCCAGAACTACTTGTTGGGTTGCACCTGGCTGGTTCAACTCTAGTGTGGATTGCTTCTTGGAGAGTTTGGTTATCGGTCACGAAAAGAATGGATAGATAATGAGCACAGTTACAGGGTGGACAGCACTTGATGATCAAGCCGTGGCTTATGCACGAGCCTTGGCAGCAGATGCTGTGCAGAAGGTAGGCAATGGCCATCCAGGAACTGCGATGTCACTTGCACCAGTTGCTTACACCTTGTTTCAACGCCATTTAGTACATGACCCATCTGATGCAAATTGGCAAGGTCGCGATCGTTTCATTCTCTCTTGTGGCCACTCATCTCTAACTCTTTATATCCAGCTTTTCTTGAGTGGCTACGGCCTCGAGATGAAGGATCTTGAAAGCTTTAGAACATGGGGCTCCTTAACACCAGGACACCCTGAGTATGGTCATACAGCTGGAGTTGAAATGACTACAGGACCATTAGGCCAAGGTGTTGCAACCGCTGTTGGCATGGCGATGGCGGCTCGATATGAACGAGGACTTCTAGATCCAACGACCCCTGCACAGCAATCAATATTTGATCACTCTATTTGGGTTATTTGTTCAGATGGAGATTTGCAAGAGGGAGTAAGTGCGGAAGCACACTCTTTAGCTGGCACCCAAGAGCTGGGAAATCTCAACATTATTTATGATGACAATCGCATCTCCATCGAAGGCGATACTCATAACGCTTTTACCGAAGATGTCTCTGCGCGCTACCGTGCATATGGTTGGCATGTCATCGATGTAGCAGCGATGGCTGATGGAAGTGTTGATATTGCAGCGCTAGATGCAGCGATGATTGCAGCGAAAAAAGAGATCACAAAGCCAACTTTGATTCGCATGAAATCTGTTATCGCTTGGCCAGCTCCCAAGGCACGAGGAACCGCGGCATCGCATGGTTCAGCTTTAGGCGAGGATGAAATTAAGCAAACAAAGATTGAGTTGGGTCTTAATCCAGATGAACATTTTGCTATGCCATCTGAGGTCTTGGCACATGCTCGATTAGTAAAGGATCGTGGCGCTGCGGCTCGTGCACAGTGGAACACAAAGTTTGAACAATGGAAGTCCAGCAATCCAGATAAGGCGGTTTTGCTTGAAAGATTGCGCAGTAAAGAGTTACCTGCGGGATGGGATTCAAAACTTCCTGTCTTCGCCCCCGGAAAAGATGTAGCTACTCGCGCAGCCTCTGGTGAAGTTATTAACGCGATCGCCTCGGTCCTGCCTGAGTTTTGGGGAGGTTCTGCTGATTTAGCAGGATCAAATAACACAAGCATTAAGGGTGGCGGATCATTCCTGCCCGCAAGTAGCGCAATTGAAGGCGCTAACCCTTACGGACGAATCATTCACTTTGGAATTCGTGAACATGCCATGGGATCGATTCTTAATGGAATTACTCTGCATGGATTAACCCGCTCATTTGGCGGTACCTTTGCAGTGTTTAGTGATTACATGCGCCCTGCGGTGCGACTTGCAGCTCTGATGAATATCGCTACTACCTTTGTGTGGACACATGATTCGATTGGTGTTGGCGAGGATGGTCCAACCCATCAGCCAATCGAGCATTTCGCAGCACTGCGTGCGATCCCTGGCTTTGATGTGATTCGCCCAGGAGATGCCAATGAGGTAACAGAGGCGTGGAAGAAGATGATTACCCGCGGGCGTGCTTGCGGCATCTTGCTCTCTCGTCAAAACCTGCCTGTATTTGATCGCTCAACTTGTGAGCCAGCCTCAGGTACAGCTCGCGGTGCCTATATCTTGAAGGATCTGCCTCAGCCACAAGCGATTTTAATTGCAACAGGTTCTGAGGTTTCATTGGCGATAGATGCACAAACAGCGTTAGCAGCCGAAGGAATCAATGTTCGCGTTGTGAGCGCGCCATGTCTTGAATGGTTTGCAGAACAGGATCAACAGTACAAAGACTCTGTTCTCTCCCCTGGTGTCCTGAAGGTCAGTATTGAGGTAGGAATCGCTCAGGGTTGGCGCGAACTAATCGGTGATTCTGGTGTGGCAATCTCTCTAGAACATTACGGCGCATCGGCAGATGCAAAGCGCTTGTTCAAGGAGTTTGGATTCTCAGTTGAAAATGTTGTTGCTCAGGTAAAGAAGGCGATTTAATGTCGGTACACGAGGTCTCAGCGGCAGGAACTTCTATCTGGCTAGATGATTTATCACGTGCCAAAATCACATCCAACGAGCCGCATGCCCTGCCTGCTCGAATCAAAGACAGCGCAGTGGTTGGTGTAACAACAAACCCCAGCATATTTAGCGCAGCGATCAGTGGCGCAGCTGAATACGCTGTAGATATTGCATCGATGAAGAGTTCGAGCGTCGATGAGGTTGTAAAGAAGTTAACAACAGATGATGTACGTCAAGCATGTGAACTCTTTACCTCTATCTATCAATCAACAGGTGGAGTTGATGGCAGAGTTAGCATCGAGGTTGACCCGCGCCTGGCTCATGACACTGAAGGAACTATCGCTGCGGGCAAAGAGCTGTGGTCCATTATCGATCGGCCAAACCTGATGATTAAGGTGCCAGCAACAATCGAAGGGTTGCCAGCTATTACCGCACTCATCGCCGAAGGTATTAGCGTTAATGTAACTTTGATCTTCTCGGTCAAGAGATACGGGCAGGTTATTGAGGCTTACATTAAAGGTATTGAACAATGCGAAGAGCCTTCGACTGTTCACTCTGTTGCATCATTTTTCATTAGCCGCATCGATTCATCAATTGACGCATTGCTCAAAAAGAATGGCTCTGCAGAGGCAAACGCCCTTCTAGGTAAGGCAGCGATTGCTAATGCACATTTGGCCTACCAACTCTTTGAGGAAAAGTTTGCATCAGAGCGCTGGATGGCGTTAACAGCTAAGGGCGCAAACAAGCAACGTCCGTTGTGGGCATCAACTGGAGTCAAGGATCCTGCCTACCCAGATACTCGTTATGTCATTGAGTTAATTGCACCAAATACGGTCAACACAATGCCGCAATCAACCCTTGATGCTGTGATCGATCATGGCGTAGTTCGAGGAAATACGATTTCTGGAAATTATGCAGAGGCTATTGAGGTCCTGAAGGCGCTATCAGCACTTGGAATCTCATTAGATGAGGTAACAACAGAGTTAGAGATCGATGGAGTTAAGAAGTTTGCCCAAGCGTGGGAAGAGCTTCTCGAGAATGTAAAGGCTGCTCAACAATCATGATTTCAATCAAAGGTAATGCTCTCAATAAGATCGACCGCTCTTCTAGCCAGTACAAATCTCTTCAGGCTTTCCATGAGCGGTTAAAGGCAAAAGACTCTGCAATTTGGGGTGCAGAGGCGCAGGCTGAAGCTTCTATCCGCATGAACTGGATCGACCTGCCTGAGAGTTCACGGGATTTACTGCCACAGTTTGATGCACTAGCTGCCAAACACCGCGATAAGAGCAATGTCATTTTGTGTGGCATGGGCGGCTCCTCACTAGGACCTGAAGTAATTGCTCAAACATTTTCCAAAAAACTATTTGTCCTGGATTCAACTGATCCAGATTATGTAGCTCATGCTCTTGACTTTGATTTGAGCAAGAGCTTGGTTGTCGTTAGCTCTAAATCAGGATCAACGATAGAGACCGCATCTCAACGCGCACTTTTTGAGGGAGCGTTTAAGGATGCTGGATTAAACCCTGCCGAGCATATGGTTTTTGTTACCGATCCAGGTTCGCCTTTGGATAAGCAGGTTCGTGAAGCTGGCTTTACAGTTGTAAATGCTGACCCACATGTTGGCGGTCGCTTTAGTGTGTTGAGTCCATTTGGTTTGGTACCAGCGGCTTTAATTGGAGTAGATGTTTCAGTGCTACTTGATAACGCAAGCGACACCAAGAAATCATTCTTTGCCGATTCGCAAATGATGTGCGATATCGCTTTTTTGCTTTCTTTTGTATCAGATCAATATGTGGCATATACAGATGAGGGATCTGGGATGCCAGGATTAAGTGACTGGATTGAGCAGCTAGTTGCAGAATCGACTGGAAAAAATGAGGTTGGTCGTTTACCTGTAGTTGCAGAGACTTCACACAATGGACGTGAAGGAAACGCCTTTACTATCGCCTTTGCTGGAAGCGCAGATCTGGTAGTTGAAGGTGATTTAGCGTCGCAGTTTATTGTTTGGGAATGGGTCACCGCACTTGTTGGAGCAGCACTTGCTATCGATCCCTTTAATCAGCCCAATGTGACTGAAGCTAAGGAGCAAACCTCTGCCTTGCTTAATGAATGGAAGGGTGTTTTACCTGCATTTACACCGGAACTTACCGATGGTTGCATTGAGATCTTTGGTGCGGGCAAGAACACTACAGATGCCTTAACTCAATTAATTGCACAGGTTCCAGAGAATGGTTACATCGCGATCATGGCTTATTTAGATCGTAAGGATGATGCAGCTGTTGCTGAGCTACGTGAGATTTTGGCCGACAAATCTGGCAGACCCGTCACCTTTGGTTGGGGTCCTCGCTTCCTGCATTCAACGGGACAGTTCCATAAAGGTGGACAGCAAAATGGTGCCTTCCTGCAGATAACAGGAGATGTGCAGAAAGATATTGCTATTCCGGGTCAGAGCTATGGCTTTAAAACTTTGGTTGCAGCCCAAGCACTAGGCGATGGAAAAGCGCTGGCATCAAGAAAATACCCACTGCTTCGATTCAATCTTACAAATCGTGCAGCGGGTATATCTGAATTACTTGATGCCGTTAAATCTCTTTAAGATTTAATCCTCATCTTCTCCGCGAAGTTTGCGAAGTGCTTCTTCTAGAAGTTTTTCACCTTCTGCATCTGTGCGACGCTCCTTCACATATGCAAGGTGAGTCTTGTAAGGCACATTTACTTCTGGGCTAGGTGGATTGTTGCGATCACGGCCTGCGGGATATCCGCACTTTGGGCAATCCCATTCAGCTGGAATCACGACAGTTTCTTCAACAGCAAATGATGGGCGAACCTCATGTCCATTTGCGCAAAAGTATGAAACATAAGCACGAGCGATTGAATCGCCACGCTCTGCCTCGCCCATTGGGCCTGCGCCGACACGACTTCCGCGAATTGCACTTGCCATGTGTATCCCCTTGTTTTAACTGGTGGTGCTTATGAATAAAAGTGAGTTGTTTTTACTTAAGAGCAAGCGATAGCGCTACAACAAGGGCGAACCAGAATCCGCCAGCAACGATTGTGAGGCGATCAAGGTTGCGCTCTACGACAGATGAACCACCGTAGTTTGATGAGATGCCGCCACCGAATAGATCGGATAGGCCGCTTCCCTTGCCCTTGTGAAGTAGTACCAAAAGGATCATAAGTACGCTTGTAATCACAAGCGCGATTGAGAGAGCTAGTATCACTTTTCTTAAACTCCTAGTTCGTAGAGGGTAAGGATACCCGCCTGAAGGGGGTAATGCTTACTCCTTCACCGCGTGGAATTTAACGATCTTGGCCAATTCCTCAGGATCTAGGCTGGCTCCACCGATCAAAGCCCCATCAACATCGGGCTTCTTCATGATTTCCACGATATTGGATGATTTCACAGAACCGCCATACAGGATGCGCATATTTGCAGCGATCTCAGGTGAGCCGATGCTTTCAACCTCTTCGCGGATTGAGGCGCACACCTCTTGAGCATCCTCAGGTGTCGCAGTCTTTCCAGTTCCAATCGCCCAAACTGGTTCATAAGCGATAACAATCTTTTTGAGCTCTGGCTTTGTAAATCCTTCAAGACCTGCGCGAATCTGGCGGATCACATGACTTACATGTGTACCAGCTTCACGAATAGCTAGCTCTTCACCTACACAGAAGATTGGTGTCAGCTCATGTGCAAGCGCAGCCTTAATCTTTCGATTGATCAAAGCATCTGATTCATTGTGAATCGCTCGACGCTCTGAGTGACCGATAACAACATAAGTGCAGCCCAGCTTTGCGAGCATAGAACCTGAAATATCACCGGTGAATGCGCCAGCGCTTTCCGGTGAAAGATCCTGTGCCCCATATTGAAGTCGTAGGCGATCTCCATCAACCAAAGTTTGAATAGAGCGAATATCTGTAAATGGAGGAATGACAGCTACATCAACAGCGTCGTAATCCTTATCTTCAAGACTGTAAACCAACTTTTGAGCAACTGCGATCGCCTCAAGATGGTTGAGGTTCATCTTCCAGTTTCCTGCCATTAATGGTTTACGCATTTCCCGCTCCTTCAGTTCAGTTTCTTACCTTAAATGAGATCTAGCGCCTTAAGACCAGGAAGTTCCTTGCCTTCAAGATATTCAAGAGATGCTCCGCCACCAGTTGAGATATACCCAAATTGTGAATCAGCAAAACCTAGTGCACGAACCGCGGCTGCAGAGTCTCCCCCGCCAACAACTGAAATTCCTGAAACCTCAGTTAATGCTTGCGCCACAACCTTGGTTCCAGCAGCAAAGTTAGGGAACTCAAAAACACCCATTGGGCCATTCCAAAATACGGTTTTGCACTTAATAATTTCAGCGGCAAATGCTGCAGCAGAAACCGGTCCGATATCCAGACCCATTTGATCCGCTGGGATTGCATCTGCAGAAACTAAGGTTGGAGTTGCATCTGCAGCAAATGTTGGTGCCACCACGATGTCCGTGGGAAGCAAAAGCTTGACGCCATTTTTCTCAGCTGTTGCGATTAATCCGGTAACAACATCAAGCATCTCAGCCTCAACAAGTGAGGTTCCGATCTCCTTGCCTTGTGCTTTGAGGAATGTAAAAACCATTCCTCCGCCGATAGCCAAAACATCTACCTTGCCAAGTAAGTTTTCAATAACGCCAAGTTTGTCTGAAACCTTTGCTCCACCAAGAACTACTCCATATGGACGTTCAGGGTTTTGAGTCAGTTTCTTGAGAACCTCAACCTCTGCTGCAACCAAGGTTCCTGCGGTGTGTGGCAGTAACTTTGGAAGATCAAAGACAGAGGCGTGCTTACGGTGAACTGCGCCAAAGCCATCGCCAACATAAACATCTGCTAGCTGAGCAAGCTCTGCGGCAAAGGTTGAGCGCTCAGACTCTTCCTTGCTTGTCTCTGCTGCGCTAAAACGAATATTTTCCAGAAGAAGAATCTCACCAGCCTGAAGAGATTGGGCTTCCTGTGTTACCGCTTCACCAGTTAGCTGGCCTGTGAACTTGACCTCGCGACCAAGTAGCTCTGATAAACGCTTAGCTACTGGTGCTAGTGAGAGTTCAGGCTTTGCTTCTCCCTTGGGGCGACCAAGGTGCGCGGCGATAACAAGTGATGCACCTTTTTCAAGCAAGGTTTGAATAGTAGGAAGCGAGGCTTTAATGCGTCCATCATCTTTGATGACCCCCTCTTTCAAAGGAACATTAAGATCACAACGCAGAAAGACCCGCTTTCCTGCTACATCAATTGTAGAAAGATCTGGCATTACAGAGATTTGCCGACGTAATCAATCAGGTCAACAAGGCGGTTTGAGTAACCCCACTCGTTGTCATACCAACCAACGATCTTTACCTGGTTGCCAATTACCTTAGTAAGGCCTGCATCGAAGATACATGATGATGGATCGGTGACGATATCTGAAGAAACAATTGGATCTTCAGTGTATGAAAGGAATCCCTTAAGTGGGCCATTTGCAGCAGCCTTCATCGCGGCATTGATCTCTGCAGCTGTTGCTTCCTTTGCAAGCTCAACAGTTAAATCTGTCGCAGAACCTGTTGGGACTGGAACGCGCATCGCGTAACCATCTAGCTTGCCCTTGAGCTCTGGGAGTACAAGTGAGATCGCCTTTGCCGCACCTGTTGATGTAGGAATCATGTTTGTTGCCGCTGCACGTGCACGACGTAGATCCTTGTGTGGGAAATCTAGAATTACCTGGTCATTTGTATAGGCGTGAATAGTTGTCATCAAGCCCTTAACAATTCCCCAGTTGTCCTGAAGAACCTTTGCCATTGGTGCAAGGCAGTTTGTTGTACATGATGCGTTAGAAATGATGTTGTGCTTTGAGCCGTCATACTGAGTGTGATTGACACCCATAACGATTGTGATGTCCTCATCTGTAGCTGGCGCAGAGATGATTACCTTCTTGGCACCGGCTGTGATGTGCTTCTGCGCATCTGCAGCCTTTGTGAAGATTCCTGTTGATTCAACAACTACATCTGCCTTAACAGCTGCCCAAGGAAGGTTTGCTGGATCGCGCTCTGAGAAAACCTTGATTGTCTTTCCGCCAACGGTGATTGAGTCATCTGTGTATGTGACCTCAAGACCTAGACGACCCAGGATTGAGTCATACTTCAAGAGATGAGCCAGAGTCTCATTGGGTGTGAGGTCGTTGATACCGACGATGTTGATATTTGGGTTAGTAAGTGAGGCACGGAAGAAGTTACGTCCGATGCGTCCAAAACCATTGATTCCGACATTAATCACGAAAGTGTCCTTGCTACTAATGGGGCGCATGAAAAAGCCCAGCCGTTGGTGGTTCGTAAAACTGCCACAACGCTGGGGGCTTAGGTAGAACCTTACCAGTCAAGGTTGTGGGAACTCTTAAATTGCCCGCCCTTAATTGAGCAGATCAGGCGAGAGACCGCTCTCAGTATCTGGAATTCCCAGCTCTGCGGCACGCTTATCAGCCATCGCAAGAAGTCGTCGGATTCTGCCCGCGATCGCATCCTTAGTCATAGGTGGAACCGCTAATGAGCCAAGCTCTTCTAGCGAGGCCTGGCCGTGGTTAATACGCAACTCCCCTGCCTCCTTGAGATGGTCGGGAATTGTTGGTCCAAGAATCTCCATCGCTCGTTGCACTCGAGCCGCGGCAGCAACAGCTGCGCGAGCAGAACGACGAAGGTTGGCATCATCAAAGTTTGCAAGACGGTTTGCGGTAGCGCGAACCTCGCGACGCATGCGACGCTCTTCCCAAGCCATCACACTTTCATGTGCGCCAAGACGGGTAAGTAAAACTCCGATGGCATCTCCATCGCGAATTACAACACGATCAACCCCACGAACCTCACGGGCTTTGGCAACAATTCCTAATCTGCGGGCAGCGCCAACTAATGCCAAAGCCGCCTCTGGTCCTGGACAGGTAATTTCAAGTGATGAGGATCTTCCTGGCTCAGTTAATGAGCCATGTGCAATAAAGGCTCCGCGCCATGCAGCCTCAGAATCGCAGATTGCAGCAGAGACTACTTGAGGTGGAAGCCCGCGAACTGGACGACCATTGGAGTCAACTAAACCTGTTTGGCGTGCAAGGGCATCGCCCTCATTGATAACACGAACAACATAACGTGAGCCTTTACGTAATCCACTTGAAGAGAGAACTGCAAGATCTGAATCATGTCCGTAAATATCGGCGATATCTTTTCTCAAACGTCGTGCGCTCTGGGAGGTATCAAGCTCTACCTCGATAACAATCTTTCCAGCTGCGATGTGAAGTCCACCAGCGAAGCGCAGTAGTGAGGAGACCTCGGCCTTACGACAACATGGTTTGGTGATTGATAAACGAGATAGCTCGTCCTTAACTGATGCAGTCATTGCCATGGGGTAATCCAACCATTTAACGAGCCAGAATGTGGCCCAAATGGAGAGCTAATTTTTGGGCATCATGATGGATGCTTCCAGGCGCTTTACGAATATCGGCCACCACAATCTCTCCACCCAAGGTTGATGCTGCAAGCTGCAAAGCCTTTTCATCCCGCACAACTGATTGGTCAACCAGGCAGTAATCCACCCTGACACCAGGTGCATATCGGTGGAAGAAATCAAGATGCTCCTCTGGTGTCGACCCGGCAAACTCTTCTCCTTGAGAGCGAGAGGAAGCATCAAGATTGAGGATTAATATCTTTTGCGCTTTAGTATTTTGCAAAGCCTCAAGTTGTGCAGGTACCAAAAGATGTGGAATCACACTCGAAAACCAAGAACCCGGCCCCATAGTGATCCAATCAGCATCTGCTATCGCATCTAGTGCTTCTTTTCTTGCAGGTGGATTCTCCGGCAAGATACGTAATGATTCGATATGACCCTTAGCTGTTGCAACCTCTTTCTGGCCACGTACAACAATTCTGCCCGTAGATGTGTTGAAGCTTCCTTCAATATCTAGTGCAACAGAGGCCATAGGTAAAACACGACCGATAACTTTGAGAAGTTGACCAACGCGATCTAGCGCAACAACTGGATCATCACCGGCGTTCCACATAGATGCAAGCAATAGGTTTCCCATTGCATGCCCATTGAGTTCGCCATCGCTGACAAAGCGATGTTGCATGATTTGCGCCCATGTGCGACCCCAATCATCATCAGCGCACAATGCTGCTAGCGCCATTCGCAGATCTCCCGGTGGAAAAATCGGAAACTCTTCACGCAAACGACCGCTAGATCCTCCATTATCGGCCACCGTCACAATTGCAGTTAGCTCATTAGTAATTTGGCGAAGCGCGGTTAAGGTCGCAGCTAAACCATGCCCACCACCTAGGGAAACAACTTTAGACAAGGTTATTCACGACCTACATCGCGATGGGTTGGATGCGCTGAAATCTCTGCACCAAATGAGTTAAGTTGCCGAGCGATCTCTTCGGTGATTGCAACGCTTCGGTGCTTTCCTCCAGTGCAACCCACTGCGATGGTCACATACTTTTTGCCTTCGCGCATATAACCCTGGGTCATGGAGTGAACCAAATGAACATAATCCTTTACAAACTCTTGAACTCCATCGGTTGTTAACACTCGATTACTCACTTGGGGGGTCAAGCCAGTCAAAGGTCGAAGCTCTGGATCCCAGTGCGGGTTAGGTATGAAACGACAATCCAAAACTAAATCCGAATCGACTGGAATTCCGTACTTATATCCAAATGACAATACATTGATTCGAATTCCTTGTAACTTTCCAGCTCCAAATATTTCGCCGATTCGCTTTTCCAATTGATGGACGTTGAGATTAGAGGTATCAATCGCCACATCTGATTGAGAACGGATATCTTCAAGCTTTTCGCGCTCGCGTGCGATGCCATCAACGATGCGATCCTTGCCTTGCAATGGATGTGGTCTACGTGTTGATTCAAAACGTTGCACCAATGCTTGGTCGGTAGCATCTAGAAAAACTAATCGATAGGCAGAGCTGCTCTTTTTTAACTCATCCAATGCAAGTGCAAGCTCGTCAAAGAACTCTCCCCCACGCACATCTACAACAACTGCTAGCTCTTTACCTTGAGGTCCAGTTCCTTTACTTACTAAAGCTGGAAGTAGTGCTGGCGGCAGGTTGTCTACGACATACCAACCTAAATCCTCAAGGGCATGGGCCACAGTCGAGCGCCCAGCACCTGACATTCCTGTCAGAATCAAAACCTCTTGGTTGCTCATGCGCTTATCCTCTTACATCTGTCAAGAAGGTCGAAACACGCTCAATACTCTTCTGTAGGTAGGCCGGAAGCATCGCCTTGTGCTCCTGATTCTTGGTTTCAAACAAGTAGTTCAGCAACATTAAACGCCTCTGCAGGAGCAAGGCCTTCATGGCAAGAGCTGAGTATTCAGGCAGTGGCTTAACGCTCTTGTAACCATTTAGCAAGGCTTGATCTTGCTCAGGGGTATCTAGGTAGTACAAGGCGACCGCTAAATCCTGTGCCTCTAATCCAAATCCGCAATCATCAAAATCAAAGATCGATAATTTGCCTTCATTCCACATCAGGTTCCAGCCATGAAAATCGGCGTGAATGATATGAACTGCCGAGTTTGCATACAGCTCTTTTGTGTATTTCATAATCAGATCATGGGCTTGTTGAATTAAATCGCGCTCTTCTTTGGTTAGTAATGATTTATCTGAGAAGAGATAATCCTCTGTCCCCCAAAAGAAATCATCAAATCGTGGTAATTCAACATCAGTTGATAAGGCGAAATCATTTGATTCTTGATGTAAGTAAGCGATCGCCTTTCCAACTTCATGGAGTTGCTCCATGGTTGGTTCATCACCGATCTCTTCTCCATCTAGCCAGGTGTACATGACCCCATACAGAGTTTGTCCTGAATCTGCATGGAGATCTGAAACGATGTATTGGTCGGTTAGGTTGGCTATTGGTGTTGGGGTGTGAATTCCTGAGGTTCGATTGAGATGGCGAACCCACTCAACCTCGGCAAGCATGTTTTGAATCGTTCGGGTTGAGTTGATGTTGACTCGAAGGGCGTACTTAACCCCCGATTCTGTTTCAACGGAAAAAGTTGCGTTGAACTCGTAGTTGATACATGAAACTTGCGCATTGGTGATGCCGTACTGCACAAGAAGCTCTTTAGCGAAGAGGGCGAGTGAACTTTGCTGCTCTTCAACAGGCAGATCAAAAAACTCGCTGCCCATTATTTGCCCTCCAAAATTTCACCTGTTTCGGTATTGATTGATTGGGTTGTAATTGTAGATAAGTGAGTTTCGATGATTGAAGCAATCTTGGAGCCAATGCCTGGCGTAGCGGCGATATCCTCAACAGATGCCTTTCTAATCGCCGCAACTGAACCAAAACGTTCTAAAAGTGAGGCTCTACGCGCTGAACCCAACTGTGGAATCTCATCCAAAATCGACTCCAACATAACCTTTGATCTACGTGAACGGTGGAAGGTAATCGCAAAACGGTGCGCCTCATCTCGAATGCGCTGCAAGAGGTACAAACCCTCGCTACTGCGGGGAAGAATCAGCGGATCTTTTGATCCGGGTACCCACACCTCCTCTAAACGCTTGGCCAGACCGCACAAGGCGATATCGGTAATGCCTAACTCATCTAAAGCTCGTTGAGCAGCGTTCACTTGCGGTTTTCCGCCATCAACAACAATCAGCTGTGGTGGGTAGGCGAACTTGCTTGGCTTTCCGCCTAATTCAGCAACCTCAGCCTCATTCTCTTTTCGATCATCCAAAAGTCGCTTTAATCTTCTAGTGATTACCTGATGCATAGCGCGAGTGTCATCAAAGCCTTCGCTGGTATCGATGATGAAACGGCGATACTCGCTCTTCTTAATCATTCCATCTTCAAAGACCACCATGGATGCAACCACCGAAGTTCCTGAAATGTTTGAGATATCAAAGCACTCGATACGTAACGGAGTTCGCCCAAGATTTAGATGTTCTTCAATCTCAGTTAATGCTTTACCGCTGACTGCTGCATCAGTTGCACGCTTACTGAGATACTGAATTAGCGAGTACTGGGCGTTTCGCTTAACCGTGTCTAGAAGTTCAGCCTTCTCGCCCCGTTGTGGAACTTTGATTTCAACCTTTGTAGATCCAATGGTGCCTAACCATTGTTCTAACTGATCTTTATCGGCAGGGTCTGAGTTAATGTAAATATTTCGTGGAACCGCTATCGCACCCGTACCGTAAATTGAGTACAAGAGTGCGGTTAACTCATCTTGACCTTCAAGAACCATCTCTTGATCAACAATCCAGGACCGCGATCCTTTTACTGAACCTCGCTGCATTGAAAAGATCGAGCCTGCTGCATGGAAACCATCATGGTAGATAGAGATGAAATCGCCATCTAAATCATCGGAGAAGTTACCTTCAGTTGATTTCTGGGCTTTTTCAAAGGATTCAATTTGATCTCTCAGTCGTGCCGCTCGCTCAAACTCTTCGTTTGCAGCCGCTGTGTTCATCTCTTCATGCAGCTTGGGCAGAATATTTTCCATACCCGACTCCATAAACTCATTGAGTCGTACAGCAAGTTGCTTGTGATCCTCCTTTGAAATCCACCCAACGCATGGGGCTGCACATTTCCCGATATCCCCCAATAAGCATTGCCGCTTACTTCTTTGGGCCCGGGTGAAGTTTGAGGATGAGCATGATCTAACGGGGAAAACCTTCAGCAAGACTTCAAAGGTATTTCGTAAAGCCCATGCATTTGTGTAGGGCCCAAAGTATTTGAGTCCAGGCCGCTTATCTTTACGCGTTATAAAGATCATTGGGTACTCATCATTGAGCGATAGCGCCAAATATGGGTAGGACTTATCATCCTTGAATTGGACGTTGTACTTGGGTTGATACTGCTTGATCCAACTGAATTCAAGGGCAAGCGCCTCTAGTTCGGTGCTGACAATCGTCCAATCTACACGTACCGCTTCGTGCACCATTCGATGGGTCTTTGTCGCGAGGTTTGCTTGAAAGTAATTACTTAATCGATTCTTGAGGTTTTTAGCCTTGCCGACATAGATGACCTTGTCCTGCTTATTGTAAAAACGATAAACACCGGGGTGCTCAGGAATATTGCTTGGCCGATAACTTTGAGGATCTGCCATGAGACTACTTTTTCGCTGGTGCTTTTCTATTTGATTTTAAGATTTCACCCAAGAATTGACCGGTGTAACTTTCCTTGACCGCCGCTACCGTTTCAGGAGTTCCTTCAGCAACAACCATTCCGCCACGGAAGCCACCCTCTGGTCCCATATCAATAACCCAGTCAGAGCATTTGATGACATCAAGGTTGTGCTCGATTACGACCACAGTGTTTCCAGTATCAACCAGGCGATTGAGCACGGTTAACAACTTATTAACATCCTCAAAGTGCAATCCAGTTGTTGGCTCATCCAAGACATAGATTGTGCGACCTGTTGAGCGGCGCTGTAGCTCAGTTGCTAGCTTTACACGCTGGGCTTCTCCGCCTGAAAGTGTTGGAGCGGATTGGCCCAGACGTACGTAACCTAATCCAACATCATTGAGCGTCTTTAAGTAACGAGCAATGGCTGGAACCGATTCGAAGAAGCCATGCGCCTCTTCAATCGGCATATTCAAAACTTCTGCAATTGTCTTGCCCTTGTAGTGAACTTCAAGGGTTTCGCGGTTGTAGCGCGCTCCATGGCAAACTTCGCACGGAACGTACACATCTGGCAAGAAGTTCATTTCAATAGTGATGGTTCCATCGCCAGAGCAGTTCTCGCAGCGCCCACCCTTTACGTTAAAGGAGAAACGACCTTGCTGATAGCCGCGAATCTTTGCTTCGCTGGTTTCAGCAAAGAGAGCACGGATCTTGTCAAAGACACCTGTGTAGGTAGCAGGGTTGGAACGAGGGGTGCGACCAATTGGCGATTGATCAACATGTACAACCTTGTCCAGAAGTTCAATACCGGTCACGGTTCTGTGACGGCCTGGAACTAAACGAGCACCATTTAATTTATTTGCAAGTGTCGTATAAAGAATGTCATTTACAAGGGTTGATTTTCCAGAACCTGAAACACCAGTAACAGATACAAAAACACCTAGTGGTACTTCAACCTCAATATCTTTGAGGTTGTTCTCCTTTGCACCCTTTACAACAAGTTTTCTCTTGGGATCAATTGCTCGTCGCTTCTTTGGAATCTCAATAGATTTACGTCCCGACAGATATGCCCCAGTAATTGACTCCTTGGAGGCGATTAAATCTTCGTAGCTACCTGAAACCACAACCTTTCCACCATGTTCGCCAGCTCCTGGACCGATATCGACAATCCAGTCTGCGGTACGAATGGTTTCTTCATCATGTTCAACAACAATGAGAGTGTTTCCAAGATTGCGCAGACGGGTAAGGGTTTCGATTAAGCGCTTGTTGTCACGTTGGTGCAAACCGATTGATGGCTCATCTAATACATAAAGAACGCCTACTAATCCGCTACCAATCTGAGTAGCTAGACGAATACGTTGCGCTTCTCCACCTGACAAAGATCCAGCAGGGCGGGCAAGTGAAAGGTAATCAAGACCAACATCGAGCAAGAAGCCAAGACGAGCGTTGACCTCCTTCATTACACGTTCTGCGATCTGAGCCTCACGCTTGTTGAGCTTGATCTGCTTCAAGAAAGTTGCGCAATCTGCGATTGAGAGTTCACAGATCTCAGAGATATTTTTATTGCCGATAGTTACAGCTAAAACTTCAGGCTTTAGTCGAGCCCCATTACAGCTTTCGCAGGCGATTTCGCGCATGTACGCCTCGTACTTATCGCGGCTGTAATCGCTATCGGTTTCCTCATGTCTGCGATGAATAAAGGGAATTACACCTTCAAAACCTGTTGTGTAGTTGCGAGCACCATAACGGCCCTTGTACTTCATTTTGATCTCGTACTCGTAACCATTCAAAATCGCTTCTCGTGCCTTTACGGAGATCTTCTTCCAGGGGGTATCGAGAGAGAATGGAAGATCCTTGGCTAACGCTTCAAGTAAACGTAGGAAGTAATCAGAGGATTGTCCGCCAGACCAAGGAGCGATCGCACCTTCATTAATGGAGATTGAGTCATCAGGGATGATCAGATCTTCATCAACCTCTTTCTTTGTACCGATTCCTGAACATTCAGCACATGCACCAAATGGTGAGTTAAATGAGAATGAGCGAGGCTCGAGCTCCTCAAATGAAAGCTCGCAATCGTGACAAGCGAGATGCTCACTATATGTACGTTCCTTGTCATCACCTTTAGCATCTACAAAATCCAGAACGACGATTCCTGAAGCCAATCGGAGCGCATTTTCAATTGAATCAGTCAGACGAGTCTTACTTTCAGCCTTTGCGGTCAAGCGATCAATAACTACTTCAATCGTGTGCTTCTCCTGCTTTTTGAGCTTTGGTGCATCTGAAAGCTGAACTACATCCCCATCGATTCGCGCACGTGAATAACCTTGAGTGATTAAGTCGTTGAAAAGTTCCACAAACTCACCTTTGCGAGCTCTGACAACTGGTGCCAAAACCTGAAACTTAGTTGTCGCTGGAAGTTCAAGAATTTGATCCACAATCTGCTGTGGTGATTGTCGTGTAACAACCTTGTTGCACTTCGGGCAATGAGGGGTTCCGGCGCGAGCAAATAGCAGACGCAGGTAATCGTAAACCTCGGTAATTGTTCCTACAGTTGAACGCGGATTGCGGTTAGTTGATTTCTGATCAATGGAAACGGCGGGAGACAAACCTTCAATGAAATCTACATCGGGCTTGTCCATCTGACCCAAAAACTGGCGTGCGTAAGCAGATAGGGATTCAACATAACGGCGCTGACCTTCGGCAAAGATTGTGTCGAAGGCAAGAGATGATTTTCCTGAGCCTGATAGCCCTGTAAATACAACTAGGGAGTCTCGAGGAAGTTCGATGGAGACATTTTTGAGGTTGTGCTCGCGGGCTCCGCGGACAACTAACTTATCGATGCTCAAACCCCGGCCTCTTCCATCATTCGTAGCTCTTTCTTCAAGATTTTGATCTCATCACGCAAACGTGCCGCTACCTCGAATTGAAGTTCCGATGCAGCGTTTCTCATCTGTTCGGTGAGCGAGCCTATCAATGCGATCAGATCCTTGCGTGGCAAAGAGGTTGAGGATTTATCGTAAATTCCAGCAGATGCTGCAACCTTCTTAGCTCCACCCTTTTCATGGGCTAGTAGCTCTTCAGTGTCCTCGCTCTCGCGGGTAATGAGGTCGGTAATATCTGCGATCTTCTTACGCAAAGGCTGAGGATCTACGCCGCGCTCTAGGTTGTAGGCAACCTGCTTTGCTCGGCGGCGGTTGGTCTCATCGATCGCCTTGGCCATTGAATCTGTAATTCGATCGGCATACATGTGGACCTCTCCCGAAACATTTCGGGCGGCGCGACCAATTGTTTGAATCAAAGAGGTTGATGAACGCAGGAAGCCTTCTTTGTCGGCATCGAGAATTGCGACTAGGGAAACTTCGGGTAGATCCAAACCTTCACGCAAAAGATTGATACCAATCAAGACATCGTAATCACCAGTGCGTAGTTCACGCAGAAGTTCCACTCTGCGCAAGGTGTCTACTTCAGAGTGCAGGTAGCGAACATTGACACCTTTTTCTTGCAGGTAATCCGTCAAATCCTCAGACATCTTCTTGGTCAATGTTGTAACTAAAACTCTCTCATTTCTTTCAGCACGGATAGTTATCTCAGCCAGTAGATCATCGATCTGACCCTTGATGGGTTTGATAACAATCTGCGGATCAACAAGGCCTGTAGGTCGAATAACCTGCTCTACGACATCACCCTTTACTTTTTCTAACTCATACTTGCCGGGTGTAGCTGATAGGTAAATAGTCTGTCCGGTGCGCTCTACAAACTCTGGAAACTTGAGTGGACGGTTATCTAAGGCGCTCGGCAGGCGGAATCCGTGCTCAACAAGGGTGCGCTTTCTTGAGGCATCTCCCTCAAACATCGCACCTAATTGGGGAACAGTTACGTGACTCTCATCGATAACAACGAGAAAATCTTCAGGAAAGTAATCTAATAGGCAGTGTGGCGCAGATCCCGCTGGTCGATCATCTAAATGCCTTGAATAGTTTTCGATACCGCTACAGAAACCAATCTGTTCCATCATCTCGATATCAAAGGTGGTGCGCATCCGCAATCGCTGAGCCTCAAGCAACTTTCCCTGCTTCTCAAAGAGATTGAGCTGAACCTGAAGCTCATCTTGAATATCACCGATCGCTCGCTTCATCGTCTCGGGACCTGCTGCATAGTGGGTCGCAGGGAAGACAAAGATTTCTTCTTCATCTCGAATGATTTCACCGGTCAAGGGGTGCAGAGTTGAGAGTTTTTCAATTTCATCGCCAAACATCTCTATACGAATCGCAAGCTCTTCGTACATCGGAATGATTTCAATGGTGTCACCTCGAACCCTGAAGGTTCCACGCTCAAAGGCCATGTCATTGCGCTTATATTGAACATCTACAAATCGACGCAACAGAGAGTTGCGCTCAATCTCATCACCAACGCGCAGACGGACCATTCTGTCGACATACTCCTGCGGTGTGCCAAGTCCATAGATACATGAGACGGTGGCCACCACAATCACATCTCTGCGGGTGAGCAATGAGTTTGTTGCCGAATGTCGCAGCCGCTCAACCTCTTCATTGACGCTTGAATCCTTTTCAATAAAGGTATCGGTCTGTGGAACATAAGCTTCTGGTTGGTAATAGTCGTAATACGAAACAAAGTATTCAACCGCATTGTTTGGCAGTAGTTCGCGAAACTCATTAGCAAGCTGAGCCGCTAAGGTTTTATTTGGTGCAAGCACGAGAGTTGGGCGTTGCAACTGTTCAATTAACCAAGCGGTAGTTGCAGACTTTCCTGTTCCGGTTGCACCCAGAAGTACTACATCACGCTCCCCTGCATTGATTCGCTTTGTAATTTCAGCGATCGCTGCTGGCTGATCTCCTGCAGGCACGTACTCGCTGATGACTTGAAAGGGCTCAACTCTGCGTTGTAGTTCAGATATCGGGCGCATTTGGCAAGCCTACTTATTAATTATCGTGAAGGCTATCCCAAACATTTTCAACCTGGCGTAGAAGCTCATCCTCAGTACCATCATTTTCTATGAGGAAATCGGCAACCTCGATTCGTTGTTCACGAGTGGCTTGAGAAGCGATTCGCCCCTCGATCTCCGATATATGCATCCCACGTTGCCTTAACCGACTGACTCGGTTTTCAAGTAATGATTCAACGGTAACAACAATATCAAAACGATCCTGCGCCCCTGTTTCTACGAGCAGTGGAATCTCATAAACCAGAGTTTCGTCAGATTTAAGTGATGCGACAGCACCTTCAAACTCACGCCGCACAAAGGGATGAATGATGCTCTCTAACTTCTTTTTTGCATCTGGGTTTTTGAAGATTAACTCGCCTAATGCTCGTCGATCAATATCACCATTATTAAGAATTGAATCGCCAAAGAAGCTCACTACCTCATCAAAACCCTGCGATCCTCTTTCAATCGCAGCGCGAGCAAGTTGATCGGCATCGATAACAAGAGCTCCAAGTTCAGCAAAGTATTGAGCCGCTAATGACTTACCGCAGCCAATTCCCCCTGTTAAAGCGATTACGCGCATGCGTTAAGAATAACCTTAAGAAACAAAAAAGACCCCGCACAAGTGCGAGGCCTTTCTTGGTGTAATGCTTTATTCGGCAGCAACCGCTTCTTCAGCAGGAGTTGCAGCAGCGTCAGCGGCCTTGGCCTCTGCCTTCTGCTTCTTGTGTGCCATGAAACGCTCTTGAGCTTGGGCGTACTGCTTTTCCCACTCTTCACGCTGTGTTTCATATCCTGGCTTCCACTCCTGCGACTCTGCATCGAAACCTTCAGGGTAGATGAAGTTTCCTTCTGCATCGTAACGAGCAGCCATTCCGTACTGAGTTGGATCAAATGCTTCGATCTCAATCTCAACACCTTCATTAGCCTGCTTTAGTGATAGTGAGATGCGACGACGCTCTAGGTCGATGTCGATGATCTTTACAAATAGCTCATCATCAACCTGAACAACCTGCTCTGGAATCTCTACGTGGCGTTCTGCCAACTCTGAGATGTGAACAAGTCCTTCAATTCCTTCGTGAACACGAATGAATGCACCGAATGGAACAAGCTTGGTCACGACACCTGGAACAACCTGATTGATTGTGTGTGTGCGAGCAAATGCCTGCCATGGGTCTTCCTGTGTTGCCTTAAGTGAAAGCGATACACGCTCGCGCTCAAAATCAACTTCGAGAACTTCTACAGTTACCTCGTCGCCAACTTCAACAACCTCACCTGGGTGATCGATGTGCTTCCATGAAAGCTCTGAAACGTGAACCAAGCCATCTACGCCACCAAGGTCAACGAATGCACCAAAGTTAACGATTGATGAAACAACACCTGTGCGAACCTGGCCCTTTTGAAGCTGGTTGAGGAATGTTGTGCGTGATTCTGACTGTGTCTGCTCAAGGAATGCACGACGTGATAGAACAACGTTGTTGCGATTCTTATCAAGCTCGATGATGCGTGCTTCAACCTGCTTGCCAATGTATGGAGTCAGATCGCGTACGCGGCGCATCTCAACGAGAGATGCTGGAAGGAATCCACGTAGACCGATGTCCACGATAAGTCCGCCCTTAACAACTTCAATAACAGTTCCGACGACAACCTCGTCGCGCTCTTTCTTGCCTTCAATGTCTCCCCATGCACGCTCGTACTGTGCGCGCTTCTTGGAAAGAATTAGGCGACCCTCTTTGTCCTCTTTTTGGAGAACGAGAGCTTCAATAATCTCACCGACTTTAACGATTGAGTTTGGATCTGCATCGTGGCGAATTGAAAGCTCGCGAGAAGGAATAACACCCTCTGTCTTGTATCCGATGTCGACAAGAACTTCGTCGCGTCCAACTTGAACAACTGCACCTGAAACTAGGTCGCCGTCATTAAAGTTTCTGATTGTGCCTTCGATCGCTGCTAAGAAATCTTCAGCTGATCCGATGTCATTTACTGCAATTTGTGGTGTAGACAATTGTGCTCCGTAGGGATAGAAAGTAGTAGTTCCCGCTTTCGCGGCTGAAGGGCAAGGGTACGGTTTGCACGCTCATAAGGGCAAATCCACCTAATATTTTGAGCGTAATCGCTAGACTAAACAACGCTATGAATAGATATAGAGAACTGATCGCCTTTCCGCAGGTCATTCGTCTTGGTATTAGCGCCTTTCCTGCCCGTCTTGCCTACGGAATGATCGGGCTTGGAATTTTCTTTAAAGCCGAAGCTGAAACCGGCTCAATTGCGGTTGCAGGTTTTGCCATTGGATTGAACTCACTCGCCGGCTCTTTAACCGCCGGTATACGTGGCTCAGTGATGGATCGATTCGGTCAAAAGTGGCCTATTCGAATATTAGTTCCTATGTATTCGGCGCTCATCCTTTTGCTCAACACAATGGAGACCCGCCAATCGATTTTGATCACCGCTTTTGTTCTGGGAATAACAGCGCCCCCGATCAATCTTTCCGTTCGCCCATTGTGGAAGGACATTGTTCCGGAATCCTATTTACGTACCGCATACGCATTTGATTCTTCAATGATGAGCAGTACCTCTGTAATTGGACCTGTTGTGATTACCGCACTTTCTCTCTCATCTCGCCCAGGATTTGGTTTGGGCACAACTGCGGCGTTGATGTTTATCGGTGGAGTTGCACTTTCACTTACCCCGGTTTCACTTGACTGGATTCCAGAGAAGAAGCAGAAGAATCAACAAAGGTTATGGAAAGATCGCGCAATTCAACTACTGATGTTTGAGGGTTGCTTTATTGGCTTTGGCTGGGGTGTTTTTGATGTAGCTGTTCCAGCTTTTGCAACACAAGAGGGGGTTCAACATCGTGTTGCTTGGATCTTCGCCGCCTTTGGTGCAGCAACCGTTGTTGGTGGATTGCTAGGTGGATTAGTTTCCAAGAAGTTCGCTCCATTGTCTGCTCTGCGATTTGCCTATCTATTCTGGCTCATCGCCTGTATTCCCGTTGCCTTTACATATCCTGATTGGACAATGGCTGTTGTTGGAGCATCGATTGGTTTCCTAGGTGGCGCGGTTCAGGTCTTTTACTTTGAAGTTTTGGAGGCGGTTCGTCCTAAGGGATCACAAACCGCATCCCTTGGTTGGATCTGGAGTGTTGAAGGCTCCTTTATGGCGGTAGGTGCTGCAGTTGGTGGAGTTGTATCTGAGATGTATTCACCTCGAGTTGGTTTAGCGATGCTTCCAATAATGATTTTTATTGGTTTAGTAATTTTGACCATTGGTCGTGCACGTTTAAGCGCTGCTAACGATATTCCAACTGAGGAAGAGGATTTGCAGGCGATAAAGGATATTTCCGACGAATCAAAGTAGTTAGTGCGCTGCCTCGTGCCAGGTAAGACCAAGACCTGCATTTACATCTAGTGGGGCTTTGAGCGGATAAGCAGAGCCCATTTCACGCTTTACCAAATCAGTTATCTTCTCTTCCTCACCGGCAACTACTTCGAGAATCAACTCATCGTGAATCTGTAAGAGCAAACGAGATTTCAGCTTTTCGCTTTCAATACCTCGTTGAACATTAAGCATCGCTACCTTGATGATATCTGCGGCAGATCCCTGAATAGGAGCGTTGAGCGCCATGCGCTCTGCAACTTCTCGACGTTGACGGTTGTCATGCATTAAATCTGGCAAATAACGTCTGCGTCCCATAATGGTTTCGGTATATCCAACCTTGCGTGCATCCTCAACAACTGTTTTCAGATAATCACGGATTCCGCCAAAGCGTTCAAAGTAGGTATCCATCAACTGTTGCGCCGCAGGCGGAGTGATATCAAGTTGTGCGGCAAGGCCGTAGGAGGAAAGACCGTAGGCAAGACCATATGACATCGCCTTCATTTGGCGACGCATTTCAGGATCTACTTCAGATGGCTTTACCCCGAAAACCAAACCTGCAACGGTTGCATGTAAATCCTCACCAGATGCAAAGGCAGCTAAGAGTTTTTCATCATTTGATAAGTGGGCCATGATGCGCATTTCAATCTGACTGTAATCAGCGGTCAGTAGGGCTACGTAACCCTTTCCAACGGTAAAGCAGTTGCGAATCTTTCTTCCCTCTTCGGTTCGTACTGGGATGTTTTGAAGATTTGGACCGGTCGATGAAAGGCGTCCGGTAGCTGCAACAGTCTGTTGGAAATGTGTATGAATGCGACCATCTTTGGCGATCTCGGCGATTAACCCTTCAACAGTTGTTCCAAGTTTCTTTGTCTCTCGAATTCGAAGCAGGGATGTCAACACTGGATGACCACTTTTTTGATGTAGCCAATCCAAGCTTTCCGCATCGGTTGTATACCCCGTTTTGATCTTCTTGGTCTTAGGAAGCTTTAACTCATCAAAAAGAACAACCTGCAGCTGTTTAGGTGATGCCACATTGAACTCATGTCCCACCGAATTATGTGCTGCCTTAGTCTCGCGAGCAACCTCCCCCTCAAAGAATGCTGCAAGGGTTTCAAGCTCCTTCTTATTGACTGCAATACCAATTGACTCCATACGGGCCAAAAGGTCTGCAACTGGGAGCTCCATTGATATGTACAAATCCCAGAGATTTCTCTCCTTTAATTCACGAGTCAATGAATCTCGCAGAGCAAACATTGCTCGAGCCGATGTTAAGAGCTCTTGTTCTGGAGTGCTCTGATTAATGCTTGTTCCATCTCCCCAACGTTCTTGAACATCTTTGAGCTCTTGCGCTCTCACTCCAGGGTTTACCAGATAGGCAGCTAGTGAGGTATCAAATGTGATTCCAGTAAGACCATTTGTGCGGGCTAAAGTTTTTCCATCATGTGCGATTTTGGAGATCGCTGTATTGGTCGCCCAATCCCCCATTACAGCTGAATGCACAAGGAAAACATCATCATGATTGAGTGCGACCGCATACCTATGTAGTTTTTCATCAACCATTTGGTATGAAAGAGCAATATCACCAGTGTGGGCTGTAATCTTTTGTGAAGCCTCTTCAGGAGTTAAAACCCCTTCTGCGATCTCTGTTGCAAATAGTTCAAAAGCTGGCTCTGTACTCTTTGTGCTTGCCTTGAGCAGGATTGGCTTCATACGATCTTTAAGGGTCTTGAACTCTAGTTTTTCAAAGAGCGGGTTGGTGTTGTTCTCATCAACACCGGCCCAAGCAAGTGAATCAATACTGAGATCCAATGGCACATTTGCTACTAGTTGTGTTAGTTCGCGATTTCGGATGACATCGTTGATTGAATCCCGAAGTGATTGACCAACCTTGCCGCCGAGTTTGTCTAGGTTAGCTATCAACTCATGTAATGAACCGTACTCAACGACCCATTTAGCCGCAGTCTTTTCTCCAACGCCAGGTACGGAGGGAAGGTTGTCACTGGGGTCTCCGCGCAATGCGGCAAAATCTGGATACTGTTCTGGAGACATCCCGTACTTTTCCTGCACGGCATCTGGAGTCATCCTTGCCATTTCGCTGACTCCGCGCTTTGGATAAAGAACAGTTGTCTTCTCATTTACTAATTGGAATGAATCACGATCGCCGGTACAGATAAGAACTTCGACACCTTCTCGCTCTGCCTGCTTTGCGATCGTTGCAATGATGTCATCTGCTTCAAATCCTTCGACCTCAAAGGTGGTAATGCCAAATGCGGTAACAAGCTCATGAAGGTAAGACATCTGAGAGCGAAACTCATCGGGGGTTTTCGCGCGATTGGCTTTGTACTCAGGGAAGATCTCTGAACGGAAGGTTTTACGAGATACATCAAATGCGACAGCCACATGGGTGGGCTTTTCACTGCCTAGTAATGAGAGCAGCATCGTGGCAAAGCCATAGATCGCATTGGTGTGCTGTCCCTGAGCGGTGGTGAAGTTATCGGCGGGTAGTGCGAAAAATGCCCGGTACGCCATTGAGTGCCCATCGATAAGTAATAGGCGTTTGGTCATGGATGCATCGTAGAGTGCGAGTTAGACTCTGCGCATGACTGAACCGGATTATCTTTCAATTATTCGTGAACGTGGAGCCGGTGCCCTCGATAAGAAAATGGGCATTGAAATCACTGAAGCATCGCTGACCAGACTGGTAGGAACAATGCCGGTTGAGGGAAACACTCAACCAATGGGCATTCTTCATGGTGGTGCAAATGTTGTTTTAGCTGAAAGCCTTGGTTCAATCGGCACTCAACTCAACGCTGGTGCCAATCGTAAGATTGTAGGAATTGATATCAATGCAACTCATCATAAGGCGGCGGCTACTGGAATCGTTACAGGAGTAGCAACAGCGGTTTCAATCGGTAAGACATTGTGTTGCTGGGATATTGTCATAACAAATGAAAACGGGCAGCGAACCTGCACCGCCCGTATCACCTGCATGATCCTTGCGGACCGTTAGCAATTTCTAGAGTTAGTGAGCACCTGTTCCAAGGTAAGCCGCACGAACCGCTGGATCATTGAGAAGATCTGAAGCCTTAGCCTCCTTCACAACATTTCCAACCTCAAGAACATAGGCACGGTGTGCGCGTTGTAGCGCTTGCTGTGCATTTTGCTCTACAAGAAGGATTGTTACGCCGGTCTTGTTGATCTCGGTAATGATGTTAAAGATGTTTTGAATCATCAAAGGTGCAAGACCCATTGAAGGCTCATCAAGAAGCAAAACCTTTGGACGTGACATCAGTGCACGGCCAATTGCAAGCATCTGCTGCTCTCCACCTGACAAGGTTCCGCCAGTCTGGAAGGCGCGTTCCTTAAGTCGTGGGAAGAGGTGGTAAACCTTCTCTAGATCCTCAGCCATCTCTTTTTTGCGATCCTTGCGGTTGTACTTACCCATTTCTAGGTTTTCCAAAACTGTCATACCAACAAAGATTCCACGACCTTCTGGTGCCTGAGCAAGGCCAAGATCTGCACGCTTATGAGCTGGCATCTTGGAGATATCTTCACCATTGAAAAGGATCTGGCCACTGGTGACAGGGCGTAGTCCAGAGATGGTCTTTAGCATCGTTGTCTTACCTGCGCCATTAGCGCCGATTAAGGTAACGATCTCACCTTCATTGACTACAACTGAGACACCCTTGATCGCCTCAATCTTTCCGTAGTGGACATGTAGGTCCTTAATTTCAAGACGCATCAGCCGGTGCTCCTAAATACGCTTCAATAACGCGTGGATCGTTTTGAACTTCAGTTGTTGTGCCATCTGCAATCTTGGTTCCGAAATCTAGAACTACGACTCGGTCAGAAACACCCATGATCAATGACATATCGTGCTCGATCAGCAAGATTGTGTAACCAGCATCGCGGATCTTCTTGATCGTCTCAGCAAGTGCCACCTTTTCAGCTGGGTTAAAGCCTGCAGCTGGCTCATCCAGAAGAAGCAACTTTGGATTGGTTGCAAGAGCGCGAGCAATCTCAAGACGACGCTGATCTCCGTAAGGCAAGTTCTTTCCCAATTGGCCAGCGCGCTTCTTAATTCCCATGAACTCTAGAAGTTCGAGTGAGCGTTCAAGATTGGCCTTCTCTTCACGTCGTGATCGAGGCGTTCCAAATATAGAGCCAACAACACCAGTTTTTGAGTGAACATCTGCACCAGTAACAACATTTTCTAGCGCAGTGGATTCTCCAAACAATCTGATGTTCTGGAAGGTACGTGCGATACCAAGCTTGGTGATCTTGTGACGCTTCTTTCCAACGATAGATTCGCCTTGGAAAACAACATCACCGGAAGTTGGCTTGTAAACACCAGTAATGACATTGAATACCGTTGTCTTACCAGCGCCATTAGGGCCGATGAGGGCAAGGATCTCGCCCTTCTTTACAACTAGGTTGACATCATTAAGAGCAGTAACGCCACCAAACTTCATGGTGATGTTCTTTAACTCAAGAACATTTTCGCTCATTACTTGATCGCCCCTTCCCCTGATTCTTCAACCTTGTCCCAGTTAGGATCAAAGTGTTCACGCTTTTTCTTAGGCAAGATTCCATCTGGACGTAGGTTCATCATCACAACAAGTGCGATACCAAAAACCAAGATACGTGGCTGGCTTAAGAAACGAATACGTTCTGGTGTGAATGCAAGAAGCACCGCTCCAAGGATTACACCCCATACATTTCCAATTCCACCAAAAACAACGCAAGCAAGAATCAAAATTGAAATATTCAAGTTAAATTGATCTGGAACAATTGAAAGAATCTGTGAAGCGTAGATAACTCCACCAACACCTGCTACAGCTGCGCCTAGCACAAATGCCCACACCTTGTATTTGCGAGTGTTAATACCCATCAATTGGGCCACATCATCATCTTGACGAATCGCATCCCATGCTCGACCTGGACGACGAGCAGCCATACGGCGAACCATCCAGATGATCAACAATGTGAATGTGAGCAAGAGCCAGTAGTAAGGCTTTGGATCCAAGATTGTGAACTTAGCGTTAAAGAAATCTGGAGGTGTTGGAATACCAGCAACTCCGCGAGCTCCACCAATTGCATCGGTGTTAACTGCAAAGATGCGGACAATCTCACCGAAACCAAGGGTCACAATCGCTAGATAGTCACCGCGAAGTCGAAGTGTTGGTGAACCCAAAAGCACACCCGACAACATCGCAAGACCTACTCCGATGGGGAGAATCTGCCAAAAGTTAAGAGATGTCTTGGTTCCTAGAATCGCCATTGTGTAGGCACCGATTGCAAAAAATGCTACGAAGCCAAGGTCTAGAAGACCTGATTTTCCAACAACGATATTAAGACCGATCGCCATCATTACATACATACCAACTGGATAAAACAGGACAGATTGGAAATCAGATCCTGGAGTATTGATCAGCGGATTGTTTAAAAATGGAAGGGCGTAGAAGAAAGCGATAAAGGAGATCGCAAGGCTTACACGTCTCCACTTAGGTGAACGCTCCCAATACGCTGCGCCTCTATCGCGCAAATTCATGCCTGAAATGAAATTTACCATTAGACCCTCGCCTGCTGGATTGACTCACCAAATAAGCCTGTCGGCTTAATAAGTAGAACCAATACCAAGATAATAAATGAGATAACCGCTTTCCAGGCTGTACCAAATACAGCTGATGTCCAGGTCTCCATGAGCCCTAGAGCAAATCCTCCAAAGAGCGCGCCCTTAAGGTTTCCGATTCCACCAAGAACGGCTGCAGTAAATGCGCTGATTCCGAGGAAGAAGCCAACCTTAAATGATGTGTTCTCGTAGACAAGAATGTAGAAAAATGCTGCCGCACCTGCCATAAGGCCGCCAGCAAAAAACGTAACTGTAATAACGCGATTGATGTTGACACCCATCAATGTGGATGTGTTTTCATCCATTGATACGGCGCGGATACCCTTACCAAGTCGAGATTTTGTAATGAAGCGCTCTAGCGCAAACATCATCAATCCTGCCGCAATAATCACGATGACCTTGTCATTACGAATATCTGCCCCTGCAAAGCTAAAGAGGAAGGTCTTGTCCATAATGCGTGGAAACTCGCGCGGAAGCGAGTCGGTGATAATTCTAAATAATTCAACAAGAGAGATTGATACTCCGATCGCAGAAATCAGAGTTGCAAGCTTTGTCGCACCTCGCTGACGTAGTCGACGATAGGCAACAATTTCTACTAGTACTGCGGTAATGGCCGAGGCCAACATCGCAATAACAAGGCACACCAGCAATGTGAAAACCATTGAAGCGCCGGTTCGGGGGTCATCTTCGATTTTGACACCCATTAGCCCTGTTGCCGTAACAAGTGAGGCAAAGGTACCAATCATGAAAACTTCTGAGTGTGCAAAGTTGATGAGGCGGAGTACGCCGTACACCAAGGTGTAGCCGAGTGAGATAAGAGCGTAAATAGCTCCGAGGGCAATCCCATCAAAGGTTAAACCCCAGAAGGCATCTCGTAATAATGCAAAATCCATTTCTCACCTTTACTTTATAAGGGACAGAGTGGGCGGGTAAACCCGCCCACTCTGTCCGTACTTATTTAAAGCGTTACCAATTTCTCGGTAGTTACGCCTTGATAGCTCCAAGAAGAACGATCTTGCCGTTCTTGATTGTGAAGCCATTTACATCTGCGCCTGATACCTCACCCTTGTCATCAAACTTCAGTGTCTTTGAAAGACCCTTGAATGACTTAGTTGAAACGTACTTGTTGATTGAAGCGCGATCTGTATTTCCAGCCTTGATTGCTGCAAGGAAGAAGTTAGCTGCATCGTATGACTCTGTTGTGTACACACCAGGTGTCCAACCAGCCTTTACCATCTCAGCTGCAAGCTTTGGAGAAGCTGTCTCCATTGGGATCGCTGGAGCTGAAAGTAGAACACCTTCTGCTGCCTTACGAGCTAGCTTGATGAACTGAGAATCTAGTACTCCGTCGCCAGCAGCAAATACTGCCTTTGAACCTGAGTCACGAAGCTGCTTTACGAATACTGCAGCCTGTGAGAAGTAACCTGTGTAGATAACAGCATTTGCCTTAGCCTTCTTGATCTTCGCAATTGTTGCTGTGAAATCTGTAGTTCCTTGTGGTGTTGTGTCCTTACCAACTAGACGACCAGCAAGAGTGATATCAACAGTCTTTGCAAGACCAACTGAGTAATCAGTTGCATCGTTAACCAAGAACACCTTAGCGTTCTTAACCTTTGATGTTACGAGGCGAGCAAGTGCTGGACCCTGGTAATCATCTGTCAAAACTGCGCGGTGGAAAACTGTCTTTCCGAAATCCCATAGTGTTGGGTTTGTTGCTGATGGTGTGATGATTGGCAATCCAGCTGACTCGTAGATTGGCAATGAAACACGTGATGCTCCTGAGTATGCTGGGCCAACAAGTGCTACTACGCACTCTTCAGCTGCAACCTTAGGTGCGATTGGACCTGCAACTGCTGGATCTCCCTGGTCATCTACTTCGTAAACAACTGGGTCAACATTTGCTGACTTGTTTGCTGCAAGGAACTTCTTGAGTGCGAACTTCACACCGTTAAGCTCGTTGATACCTAGTGCAGCTTCAGGACCTGTTAGTGGACCCTGGTATGCAATCTTTAGCTTGCTTGAGCAAGCAGCTGATGCTGACGGAGCGAATGCAACGAATGATGATGTTGCCATTGCTACAGCAGCTACAACCGCGAGAACGCGATTCTTCTTCATATGTAGTGCCTTTCCTGTTCTTGTGTCCCGGGACAGGGAGGTGGAAAGAGTAATGCCAGGGGTGAGCGTGTGACAAGGTGGATCCACGCTTAAAAGTGTCTCGGTTTCGTTATAAATGGGATTGCTGTATCAATTATTGAGACGGTTCCTGAGGCCTATTTGTCAGGCACAGCGTTCGGGTTAATAACCGCCTCGGCGACCTCTTTCATCGTTAAACGTCGATCCATTGCAGCTCTTTGAATCCAAGAGAAGGCTTCTGGCTCTGAGAGGTTAAGCGCCTTCATTAACAATCCCTTTGCCCTATCAATGAGCTTGCGAGTTTCTAGTCGATCGTGAAGATCTGCGACCTCATCGGCCAAGGTTTTCATTTGAGTATGGCGACTGATTGCGATCTCAATTGCAGGCATTAAATCGCCGATAGTAAAAGGCTTTACAACATAGGCCATAACTCCAGCATCGCGAGCTCGATCTACTAGCTCTTTTTGAGAGTACGCGGTCAACATCAAAACTGGCGCAATCTCAATAATTTTTTCAGCCGCAGAGATTCCATCTAAAACCGGCATCTTTACATCAAGAATTGCAAGATCTGGTTTATGTTCGGTAGCTAAATCAATCGCCTCTTGACCATTTGTAGCTTGTGCGACAACTTCGTAACCTGCCGCTTGCAACATTTCAACAAGATCCATGCGGATTAAAGTTTCATCCTCTGCAACGAGAATGCGAACTGTCATATTCGATTCTTCCTTCCAGGAAGTTCTTCGCGAGTGCCCCGAGTCGGATTCGAACCGACACTATGCAGTGTTTGAGACTGCCCTCTCTACCGTTGGAGTACCGAGGCTTTACTGTGGAGCAATCTTAGCGGTAAGCAGGTACTACGCCACCAACTGCATCTCCTACGCGGTGAACGCGCATTGCATTGGTTGAGCCAGGAATTCCTGGAGGAGAACCAGCAACGATGACAACATTTTCACCCTCGTGTGCGCGGCCAGATTGAATCAGCAAGGTATCTGCCTGCTTCACCATCTCATCGGTGTGCTTAACCATTGGAGTTACCTCAGGCTCTACACCCCATGACAAGGCAAGCCGGTTGTAGGTGCCAACCTCTGGAGTAAAGGCAAGGATTGGAATAGGTGAACGCAAACGCGCCATGCGACGGGCGGAGTCGCCTGATTGAGTAAAGGTAACCAGGTACTTTGCACCAACTATTGCACCTACTTCAGCTGCTGCGCGGGTAATCGCACCACCTTTTGTCTTAGGAGTTGTGCGCAGAGCTCGGATCATTTCAAATCCGCCTTCTTCGGTACGAGCAATAATTCGAGCCATTGTTCGCACCGCTTCAATTGCAAAAGCACCGACAGATGTCTCACCCGACAACATCAACGCATCTGCGCCATCTAGTACCGCGTTTGCACAATCTGTGGCTTCTGCACGTGTTGGCGATGAGTTTGTGATCATCGAATCAAGCATCTGCGTAGCAACGATGACAGGCTTTGCAGCTTCACGAGCTAGCTCGATACAACGCTTTTGAACTAGTGGAACCTCTTCGATTGGAAGTTCTACACCTAAATCTCCACGAGCGACCATGATGCCATCAAATGCGGCAACGATTTCTTCAAGGTTGTCTACAGCTTGTGGCTTTTCAATCTTTGCAATAACCGGAATGCGGAAGCCAACCTCATCCATGATGCGATGCACATCATCGACATCTGCCGCGTTGCGAACAAATGAGAGCGCGATGAAATCTGCACCAGCGCTCATACCCCAGCGTAGATCTTCAATATCTTTTTCAGACAGTGCCGGAACTGAAACCGCAACACCTGGAAGATTGATTCCCTTGTTGTTGCTCACCGCTCCTGGCTGAATCACTTTCGTAACAACATCGTTGCCCTTAACTTCAACAACTTCAACGGTTACTTTTCCATCATCGATAAGAATGCGATCTCCTGGCTTGCAATCTCCTGGCAAACCTTTGTATGTCGTACCAACACGATCCTTAGTGCCCTCAACCTCATCAGTTGTGATTGTGAAGATGTCACCACGTTCTAACTCATGTGGACCATTTGCAAAACGTGCTAAACGAATCTTTGGACCTTGTAGATCGACCAAGATTGCAACTGGCTTACCGGCAGCCTTTGCAGCTTCGCGCACACGGTCGAGACGGTTTTGATGCTCGTCATAACCACCATGAGAAAGGTTCAGGCGAGCCATGTTCATTCCCGCTTCGATGAGCTCCTTTACCTTCTCGGGAGATTCAACCGCTGGACCCATCGTGCAAACTATTTTGGCTCTACGCATGTGCCTACCTTAAACCATCAGCGGACGGTCAGTTGGCTCGATAGGCGCGGGAAGCTGGGTGCGCCCAGTGAGATATTTATCAACCGCAGCTGCTGCACTTCGACCTTCAGCAATTGCCCACACGATCAATGATTGTCCGCGACCAGCATCGCCTGCAACGAAGATTCCTTCTTCAGATGTCTGGAAGTTTTCATCACGCTTGATGTTGCCACGATCATCTAATTCAACAGATAGCTGAGTAATCAATGATGATTTTTCAGGTCCAGTAAAGCCCATCGCCATGAATACGAAATCACATGGGATTTCCTTTTCACTGCCAGCTACCGGCTCAAACTTTCCATTTACAAATTGTGTTTCAACAATCTTGATTGCACGAAGATTTCCGTTGCCATCCCCCAAGAACTCCTCTGTGCTGACAGAGAAGAGACGATTGTCCTTTTCCTCATGTGCGCTAGAAACACGATAAATCATTGGGTATGTCGGCCATGGTTGACCTGATGGACGTTCATCTGATGGACGAGGCATGATCTCGAGTTGAGTGACACTTGCTGCGCCTTGACGGATAGATGTTCCTAGGCAATCTGCTCCAGTGTCTCCGCCTCCAAGAATGACGACATGCTTTCCTGCAACATTGATTGGTGGAGTTTCAATCTCTCCCAGCGCCTGCTTGTTTCCCCAAGGCAAGAACTCCATCGCTTGATAAATACCCTTGAGTTCGCGACCCTTAATTGAAAGATCGCGCCACTGAGTTGAACCAACGGCCAGAACCACTGCGTCATACTTCTTTCGCAGATCAGATCCAGTTAACTCAGTTCCGACATCTACGCCTGGACGAAAACGTGTTCCCTCTTTCTCCATCTGCTCTAAACGACGATCGAGAATGTGCTTTTCCATCTTGAACTCTGGAATTCCGTAACGCAAAAGTCCGCCGATTTTGTCAGCACGCTCGTACACAGCGACTGTGTGGCCCGCACGTGTTAACTGCTGAGCAGCAGCTAATCCAGCAGGTCCTGATCCGATGACAGCGATGGTCTTTCCAGTCAGTCGATCTGGAGCCATTGGCTTCACATTTCCTGCACCAAATGCTTCTTCGATTGTTCGTAGTTCGATCTGCTTAATGGTTACCGCGTCACGATTGATTCCAACTACACATGCGGTTTCACAAGGTGCCGGGCACAGGCGGCCAGTGAACTCTGGAAAGTTGTTAGTTGCGTGCAAACGATCTATCGCCTCATTTTTGTCACCGCGGTACATCAAGTCATTCCATTCAGGAATGAGATTTCCTAGGGGGCAACCATTGTGACAAAAAGGAATTCCACAATCCATGCAACGACCAGCCTGCTTTTGTAGATGCTCAAAGCTTTGTGGTTCATAAACTTCGCGCCAATCCTTGATGCGAACATCAACCGGGCGACGCTTAGGAGTTTCGCGTGGCGTTGTCATAAAGCCCTTTGGATCAGCCATTTGCTGCAACCTCCATAACTAATGCATCAACAGGTAAACCTTCACGTGTAGCCCGCTCCATTGCAGCAAGTACACGTGCATAGTCGCGCGGCATGATTAGTGAGATACGTGCAACACCCTTATCCCAATCCTTCAACAACGCTTGTGCGATCTCAGAGCCGGTCTCGGCAAAGTACTTAGAGATATGGTCCTTCAGTACATCCTTTTGATCATCAGGAACCGCTAGAACATCGACCATATCTGCATTTACATTTGCAGCATCTAGATCTAGAACATAGGCACGTCCGCCAGACATTCCAGCTGCGATATTGCGACCAGTGCGACCAAGGACTACAACTGTTCCACCTGTCATGTACTCGCAACCATGATCACCGATACCTTCGACGATCGCTAGAGCTCCTGAGTTGCGAACGCAGAAGCGCTCTCCCACGACTCCACGGATAAAGATCTCGCCGGCGGTTGCGCCATAACCAATTACATTTCCTGCAATCACATTCTCTTGTGATGGGAAGGTTGCCTTCACATCTGGACGGACAACAACACGACCACCTGAAATTCCCTTGCCAACATAATCGTTGGAGTCTCCGTAGAGGCGAATTGCAACGCCACGTGGAATAAATGCTCCCAATGATTGTCCGGCAGAGCCATGCAAGGTGACATCAATAGTTCCGGCAGGTAAACCTTCTGCACCGTATTTACGAGTTACCTCTGCGCCCAACATTGTTCCAACTGTGCGATTTACATTTCGAACAGGTAGATCAATTGTGACCGGCTCACCCTTTGTTAATGCAGGTTGAGCAAGTTCAATCAACTTATTATCAAGAGCAGCATCCAAGCCATGGTCCTGCTTGATTGTGTTGTGTAGCGCGCTATCAACATCTGGACGAACCAACAAAGGCTCTAGATTTAATCCAGATGCCTTCCAGTGATCAACAGCCTTACGGGTATCGAGGTACTCAACATGGCCAATCGCTTCTTGCAAGGTACGGAAGCCAAGTTGAGCCAAAATCTCACGGACCTCTTCAGCGATGTACTCGAAGAAAGTCTCGACAAACTCTGGTTTTCCAGTGAACTTCTTGCGAAGTTCAGGGTTTTGAGTAGCCACACCAACAGGACATGTATCCAAATGACATACGCGCATCATGATGCAACCAGAAACAACTAGCGGTGCGGTTGCGAAACCGTACTCCTCTGCGCCGAGCAATGCTGCGATAACAACATCGCGGCCAGTCTTTAGCTGTCCATCTGCTTGAACAACGATGCGATCGCGCAGACCATTAAGCAGCAAAGTCTGCTGGGTTTCAGCAAGGCCTAGCTCCCAAGGAGCACCTGCATGCTTCAGTGATGTCAAAGGTGAGGCACCTGTTCCGCCATCATGTCCTGAAATCAAAACAACATCGGCATGTGCCTTTGAAACACCGGCTGCAACTGTTCCGACACCAACTTCAGCTACAAGCTTTACATGCACACGTGCATTTTTGTTTGCATTCTTTAGATCGTGAATCAACTGCGCAAGATCTTCAATTGAGTAAATATCGTGGTGAGGTGGTGGTGAAATCAATCCAACGCCAGGAGTCGAGTAACGCGCTTTAGCGATCCATGGATACACCTTGTTACCTGGTAACTGTCCGCCTTCGCCAGGCTTTGCACCCTGTGCGATTTTAATCTGAATATCATCACTGTTAACAAGGTAATTACTTGTTACACCAAAACGACCAGATGCAACCTGCTTGATCGCAGAACGCTTTGAATCACCATTGGCCATAGGGATAAAGCGCTCGGGCTCTTCGCCGCCTTCGCCGGTATTGGATTTTCCGCCAATACGGTTCATCGCAATCGCCAAAGTCTCATGGACCTCTGCCGATACCGATCCATATGACATAGCACCAGTTGAGAAGCGCTTAATGATCGCGCTAATTGGCTCAACCTCATCAACAGGGATTGGCGGATTTACACCTTCTTTAAACTGGAACAGTCCGCGCAAAGTCATTAAGCGCTTGCTCTGCTCATTGACTCGACCTGTGTAGCGCTTGAAAATGTCATACCGCTTGTTGCGGGTTGAGTGCTGCAAAGTAAATACAGTTTCAGGATCAAATAGGTGAGGCTCACCTTCGCGACGCCACTGGTACTCGCCACCGATAGGCAGGCGCTTTGTTCCGGGAACTTCTCCCCCAGGTGGATATGCGATGTGGTGACGAGCAATTGTTTCTTGGGCAATTACATCTAAAGAAACGCCACCAAGGCGTGAGGTTGTTCCGACAAAGTATTCGTCAACTACATCTTGTGAAAGACCAATCGCCTCAAAAACCTGTGCGCCTGTGTAAGAGGCGATTGTGCTGATGCCCATCTTGGACATTACCTTCAAAACACCTTTGCCTAAACTCTTAATTAAATTCTTTACAGCCTTTTCTGGTGTGATGCCGGTGATGACACCTTGCAAAACAAGATCTTCTGCAGACTCCATCGCAAGGTATGGGTTTACGCAGGCAGCGCCGTAACCAATCAGAAGTGCAACATGGTGAACTTCTCGAACATCTCCAGCTTCAACAACTAAGCCAACCTTTGTGCGGCTCTTTTCACGGATTAGGTGATGGTGCACTGCTGAAGTAAGAAGCAATGAAGGAATCGGCGCATTCTCTGCATCGCCATCGCGATCTGACAGAACAATAATGCGGGCGCCATCATTAATCGCCTGTGAGACCTCTGCCTTAATTTCATTGAGGCGTTCACGCAATGAGTCGCCTCCGTCGGCGATGCTAAACAATCCTCTAATCACATGTGCGCTTAGACCAGGATGATCTCCATCGGCATTAACGTGAATAATCTTTGCAAGCTCATCATTATCAATAACCGGGAAGGCTAAAGAAATTTGGCGACAGCTGCTTGGTCCTGGATCTAACAAGTTGTGTTCAGGTCCCATTGATGTTCCAAGACTTGTTACTAGCTCCTCGCGAATCGCATCAAGTGGAGGGTTGGTAACTTGAGCAAAGAGTTGTGAGAAGTAATCAAAGATCAAACGTGGCTTTTCAGAAAGCGCGGCAATGGGAGTATCAGTACCCATGGAACCAAGTGGCTCCATGCCGCTCTTTGCCATTGGAGTAACCAAGATACGAAGATCCTCTTCTGTGTAACCAAATGCACGTTGACGGCGAACAACAGATGAGTGTGGGTAGACAATGTGTTCGCGTGCAGGTAGTTCGCTGAGCTTGATGATTCCAGCATGTAGCCAATCACCATACGGTGCTGCATTTGCTAAACCATCTTTAATCTCGCCATCTTCGATAATGCGACCTTGTTCAATATCTACCAAGAACATCTTGCCTGGTTGCAAGCGACCCTTGCGTTCAACATTTTCAGGTTCAATATCTAATACGCCAACTTCAGATGCCAAAACAACCATGCCATCTTTAGTTACCCAGTAACGAGAAGGGCGTAAACCATTGCGATCAAGAACTGCGCCAACTTGATGCCCATCTGTAAATGTGACACATGCAGGTCCATCCCATGGCTCCATCATCGATGCATGGAAGGCGTAAAAATCACGACGGTTCTGCGGCATCGTTGCATGGTTCTCCCATGCTTCAGGAATCATCATCAACACTGAATGTGGAAGTGAACGTCCACCTAAGTACAAAAGCTCTAGGACCTCATCAAAGGAGGCTGAGTCAGAGCCTGACATTTCCACGATTGGAAATAAACGCTTGAGATCTCCTGGGATCAAATCACTCTCTAGCAAAGATTCGCGAGCGCGCATCCAATTGCGATTTCCCTTAACGGTATTGATTTCACCGTTGTGGGCAATAAATCGGTACGGGTGGGCCAGTGGCCACGATGGAAAGGTATTGGTTGAAAAACGTGAGTGAACTAAGGCAAGTGGTGAGACAACTCGTTCATCAGATAGCTCTGGGAAAAACTCTTCTAGCTGACCTGTTGTGAGCATTCCCTTGTACACAATTGTCTGAGATGACAGCGATGGGAAGTACAGATCTAAACCATGCTCGGCACGCTTTCGCAGACAGAAAGCCAAACGATCTAACGCAATTCCTGTTTCACCCTTTTTGCCGGCAATAAATAGTTGATGGAACTCTGGCATAACTGACAAGGCGGTCTTTCCTAGCGATGAAGGATTGATCGGAACCTCACGCCAACCTAAAACGGTTAGGCCTTCCTCTTCAGCTAGTTTTGCAATCTCACTCTTTACATCGGCGCCCTTTGCAACAAATGCGATACCTGTGGCATATGCATCTGCGGCTGGAAGTTTGAAATCAACGACAGCCTGGAAGTAAGCATCCGGAACACGAATAAGGATTCCTGCACCATCACCGCTATCTGGTTCAGCACCCGATGCACCGCGATGTTCCATATTGCGAAGTGCGGTAAGTGCTTGCGAAACAATATGGTGCGTTGCCACCTTGTTGAGCGTGGCAA